>Ga0307515_10000823_pt1 | contig 71491 bp, 50 predicted proteins | sample 17_EM_MG_FD_194513 | JGI IMG/M metagenome (GOLD analysis project Ga0307515, IMG submission 194513) | Populus trichocarpa ectomycorrhiza microbial communities from riparian zone in the Pacific Northwest, United States - 17_EM | ecosystem: Host-associated > Plants > Roots > Unclassified | place... | reverse complement strand
TGAATACGGCAGTATGCCGCACCTTAGTCGATACCATACGCTACACGTTGTAGTGCGCGGAATGCGCATTTGGCCGCCAAATGCTGCCAAATGCTGTAAAAATGCTGGTAAATTTTTTCCTGACGTACCCTAAAGCTAACTCTAAAACCGTCTATATTATCAGCGTCTTTAGCGCCTTAGTAATTACTATCTACTATAGCATCTACGCTATAGACACTATTTACTACTTAGTTATCTTCTAAAGTTACCAAATTACTATTTATAGATCCTACACCTTATTCCGAACCTTAGACGATAATAAGCTTATTATTAGGGGGTAAGAGATATTCTAGCTGTAAAAAGCGATCTATAGTAAAGAAGAAAGATATACTAAATTAGGATCTATAATAATAAGCCTTTACAGTTAAAATTAATAACGGTAATATTATTAATCTAGATATAACACTATTGGCTTACGCTTTCTATACTACTACTATAAAGATATATAGATATTAAAACGACTTTCTACTACCACTAGGGTTATAGAAAGAGATACTTAATTATAAGTACGCTATAGAGTTTAAAATAGCTGCTTATACCGAGGTAAAGGCCTTAACTAGAAAGTAGACCTGGGACGAGGTATAACTAATTAAAAAGGTCTATTAACTTCCTACTATATAGGTTTTTATGTATAAAAAAGATTTAGATAGCTTTATTATAAGATTTAAAGCTTATTTAGTTATTTATAAAGACCTTTAGGTAGTCTTATAAGAGGAGGTTAAAGCTATAACAGCAGCCTATTAAACCTTCCGTCTACTTTACACTCTTATCGCTAGCTTTAACCTAGATATTATATAGATTAACGCCGTTAACGCCTTTATTAATGCCTTAATTAACAATAAGGTCTATCTTATTTCCCCTAAGGGTATAAACCTACCACCTAGATTCTCTCTTTATCTAAGAAAGGCAATATATAGACTACGGAAATCTCTAAAATTATAGTTTTTAGAAATATCTACTACTCTGCGAAGTATAGGTTTAAAAGCTATACTAAATAAGCCATATCTCTATACATACCCTACTAAACCTATCTTTATATTCTTCTATATTAATAATATCCTAATTATAGAACACCTAAGCTATTAATAGCAGGTAAAGGATATCCTAAAGCAGCTATAAAATTAATTTAAGATCCGCTAAATACCTTAATTTACATTATTCCTAAATACTTATATTATGCGAGATTAATAAAAGGGAAAGCTCTAGCTTTATCTAGATTAGTATCTTAAGAAGCTAGTCTTAATATACTATCTAGAATATCTAAAGCTATTAGCTATACTACTATTAGGCTAGAAATTAACGCTATATAAGGGAAAAGCTACGCCGAATTAGATGAAAGGATATTAACGTTATATAGGTTCTGCAATATATCCGGCATCTACTATATAACTAAATATTACTTTCTTAATTAGTAGGCTAGCTAAGTTCTTATAAAATCCATTGCTAGCTTATCTTATAGAGATTAATAGATTACTTACCTATCTCTATAATACCAGATACCTCGCTCTTAAGTTCTCTACTATTACGCTATATAAGATAAACTAGGTTCTAAAAGCTGCTTTTAATGCCAGCTTTACTAATAATACTCTAATATATTAGAGCTTATAGGGCTTCTTAATAAGCTTATTTAATAGGCCTATAGTATAGTAGGCAATTAAATAAAAGGTAGTTACTAAGTTTACTATAAAGGTAGAACTTTTAGCTCTCTTATATATTAGTAGGGAGGTTAAGTATATAGTCCGGATCTTTAAAGCTATTAGATTTAATCCTAAATAGGACATTATTATTAATTATAACAATTAGCAGTTAGTACGGATTATAATAAAAGAGACCCCTATAGTATTTATAAAACTCTAATATATAGATATCTATTAATTCTAGCTTTGCCAAGAAGTCTAAAACAGAAGCTTTATTATATAATAGGTACTAATAAGTAAGATAGCTATAGATAGACTAACTAAAGCTCTATTAAAGTAAAATTATTAAAAATTTGTTAATATAGTAGGGCTCCACGATATTAGATATCTGGTTAATTAACGCTCGGTAAAGCTTATTACTAGCACGTCTCTCCTAACTGCCTAATCTGGTAATCTAGCTCTGACGTGCTACGCCAGATCTAAGGGGGTGTGTTGGCTACGGAGGTAGCCCTACTATAGAGGTGCGACGGGTGCTGTTCGACGTTAGTTTTTAACGTGTATCATCACTCTCTAGGGACCCCTGTAGGGGGTCAATTCTCTTATGTATATTAGGGCTCTTAGAGCCACCTTGAATAAAACAGATCAATCGTTTAATTCTGTGTCTCTATCTACCAGCTAGCTTATGTCATTCGTGATACCTGCCTGGCTGAAACTAAACACATGATTGGCCCCTAGACGGGCCACTCTTGGCTTGCGGAAGGCCTGAGAGACTTCCGGCTGGCTGGTCGCTGCGCCTGCTTGGCAACTCGTCCCAGTGAAATTTCAATAGGCTGAAGATGCGAGACTGGCTTACCTGAAGACCGGTCAAATTTAAATTTCGGCCCTAAACCGACCATTTCATCTACTTTTGCATCCCATCCGTCTGTCCTTCTCTTTCTCTTTGACATCTACTATGCGAGTGTCGTTTTTTCGTTATGTAACATGGTCTCTTTGAGGAGACGATGCACTCTGAGAACCGCTCTTATTGCGCTCCTGCTTTGGCTGCTCTTCGCGATTCTATTTCACCTCAAGGCAGAGCTTTGGAACCCTATCAACGGCCCTGACTATTTTGTTGAGGAGGATCTCGGGGTCACCGACCTAGCAAACGAGCGGCAGGCACCAACTGCACATACACCTACAAAACGACGGACTGCAGTTGTTGTCGCCAGCCAGAGGACGGAAAACGCAACATGGCTTTCCACATATTTTCCAGACTGGGAGAAAAATATATATGCGGTGGATGATCCTACAGCAGAACTGACCGTGCCGAAAAACAAAGGGCGGGAGTCTATGGTATATTTAACGTATGCTGACTGGACGGACTGTCTGGCAACGAGAGGAGATAGAGCTAACGCAAAGTCAGATTCATTATCGATAACTACGATCACCTGCCAGACAATATCCTCTTTATCCATCCCAATAGATACCAGTGGCATAACGATGACCCTGACTACGATGGCCTTCCTATGCTACGACACTTCCAAATTCCGTACCTAGAAAAAGAGGGATACGTTAATATTCGATGTGCATGGTCACTTGGTTGTCCCGTTGAAATCAAACCTCTGGACGAACAGGGAATACATCGCGCTCAGGTACATGCCGGTGGGGACTACAAGCAAGCTTTTGAGGTGCTCTTTCCCGAGAGGGAAGTTCCAGGGTCGGTAGGTGTATCTTGCTGTGCTCAGTTTGCGGCTACAAAAGAAAGGGTTCTTGAGCGTCCAAAGCATGATTATGAGCGATACCGTGAATGGCTCTTCAACACTACACTGGACGATTCCATTAGTGGAAGGATACTGGAGTATTCTTGGCATAGTGAGTCTGGCCCTCTTATTGATCCGATAAGAGTCACCTGCTAACGTCACGTAGTGGTGTTCGGCAAGGAGGCTGTGCACTGTCCCTCCACTAGAGAGTGTTATTGCAACACCTTCGGTTTATGTGACCTGCAGTGTACAGATAAATCAAGTTGCGAAGGGCGATATATCCTCCCACCGTTCTCAACTCTTCCGTATGGATGGCCATTCATCGGCTGGAATGGCGAAGCAAGAAATCGGAGCGGTCTCGAAAGTTAATCTTCGACATATGACTGATCCATCTGACCTGTTCAGCCTACCCAAAAACAGCGCACTACCAATTACCGGTTGTTTCACCTGTACTTTCAGGTCTCCACACTTGATAGCGCTTATTTTCTCTAGACACGTCACTACATTTAACAACAATGCTCACGATCGAATGCTCTGGGTCCCCTCTTGTCTCTCGGTCCATTACCCAAATCCGGGCAGGCCAATTGAAGAAGCTCCGGGCTAATACAACCCGGCCTCGCATTTAATTCGCCAGTTCTAAACACCTTCTCTGCGTTGGGATATTAACGATACTTCGGCAAGCCTCTCGGCTGCAAGACCATGTTCCCCTTCAGATGCTGTGCCGCACTGGACGGACGGGTGCAGCTATGACATACCGATTGCGAAATGCATGTTAATCGAAGCGAAGACAACCAAAGCAGGGCGAAATAATGAGGCAACCAAACAAAGAAGGCTTCGGCATCCATATGGGCAATAGGGCCGGGGAAGTGTAATGTGCATCCAGATGTGGGACACGCTTGCAGCACTAATAGATACCATGAACGGGGCGTAAAAAGGTGGGAAACCAGTACGACTGCTGATTATGCAACGTGGGGTCATAGGAGCAGAGCAAGCACAAAATGACCAGCAAGGCTATGATGTGTAGGCTGTGTAATCCAGTTCTTTTTGGTTAGTTGTTGATAGGCGCGGTATTGGTTGGAGCCTTGTGGAACGCGATCAACCGAAGGATAAAATCAAGCAATTAAATGATCAGGCTGAGATTGAGACGGCTCACTAGGCCGTGAATTGATGAAATGATATTGATTCAGGAAGGCTCCGCGTGGTTGGGGGAGTTGGAAGAAGCTGTTCCGAGGGCGGCCAATGCAGCCGATGCGGCTTAAATTTTAAAGCGCGCCGCTGATTCGCGTGTCAGTAATCACAGAGCCGCAAGGTTGGAGCCCTTGTGCTCACCATCTCCGGCGGCTTGAATCAGTCACAAGCCATTTCTATGCGGCTCTTTGCACTTAATGTCTCACATGCTGGTCAAAATATCCGGCATCCCATTGCTTAGCCCATGCACCACAGCTGCCTTGCACTTCACTTTCCGCATCTGTCTAGCTCTAATGTTTTATCTTCATCTCACAGAGCCTCAAGGTGACGGTACAAAGACCAAAGACCCCAACCAAGGCGTGGCCATGTGAAGAATACTCCTGCTAAGGCTTAATCTGGAATATATCTCCTTTGGATCCTTCTACTGTGCTGTGGTTAATGCTCTAGCCATCCTACCCCCTGTCGTCCCCAAACCGTCTATTCTCTAGTCTCCCGTCTCGTTACACCCAGTTGTGCTCACCGCTACGGCAGAGACCACCGTTTTGCAGGCTTTAAATTCAGCCTCCTCCCCCTCTTTAATTCTCCTGTCCTAAAAGCCGACCGGTGAATAGATGCCTACCCTTGATAGGCTACCGTTCGACGTTTTATTTTGTATAGCATCCAGTCTTGGTTTTGACGACGTCGTCCGCCTTAGCTTGACCTGTAGACAACTACGACTATTACTTAACGAGAGCACATTATGCCGCCGAACTATCGAGGTTGGTTGACACGACCCTTCTTAATTGCTTAGCAATACTTTTTTGCCTCTGTAAGCTTACACTCGCGTATTCAGACACATGTGCCTCATAGCCGAGAGGCAAAACTAGCACGGAGGGAAGAGATTACCTATCGAGAGGCCGTTCAAAGAATCTATGAGAGGCGTGAAGCCTTTGCAAAGGCAGCTCCATTCTCGGCACGAATCCTGGGCTATGGATTCGCCTTTCTATACCGACAAGGCGTTCTCTGTTTCCTATCAGGAAGTTATGTCCGAGTGCTGGACTTACACACCTCTTCTGGCCCTACGAGAATTATTGATCTTTCTTCTATTATTAATATTTTAGTACCCGCTGGAACCTCCAACGTCGAACCGAAGGTTTCTTTGCTATACTACAGTGATGATATCATAGCAGTACACTACGAGAGAAAAAGTAGGCCTAGCGACAGTTGGCTCCTTGCTATCAGTACCAAGGCCGATACCCTGGAGGGTCATAGGCTTATTGCTAGCGTAGAACTTGAATCTAGCAGCCGCTTATTTGTGCGCCACACAGAGTCATTTCTTTACTTTGGAACACACTCCGGAACTGGGACCCATGGCCACCATGAATGGAGAATTCAAGGCATATCATTAGACCAAAAGCACGCATTCCCACCGGATACCAAGCCATTGCAGCTTGAAGATTTTGTTGGGTCGGATATCGGTTCTACAGTCGCCTTCGAAATCCATGACGGGTACTTTTACGCCCTGTCTAACCAGACATCCTTTGATGTGGAAGAGGTTGATTGGACGTCATTCTATCATTGCGTTCGCTTCCGTCTCGAACAACCGTTTAAGAACGCCTTGGAAATCAACGCCCGCATATATCGTCGGCAACATGCGGAAGGCCCAATCAACGACTCCTGGACTGATTTAAGCCTACAGGTGGACGAGTCTACCAACCACCTCGTCATAGTAGAATCTCGCCGTGAGTGGCTTGATGGAGCAAGTAAACAGCATCGCACCTTCTATACCCAAAATATCAATTTCCCGTTATCTAAATCGTCATCCACATCGTCATCGCCAGGCTCATCTCCTACTGCGGGGCCCTCTGCAGGACCAGCTCTTCCCTTAGATGATCCTTATGTGGCATTGTTAGGGAGCGGTGATAATCCCCACTGGGCGCCTTCCCAGCCCCGCTATGCACGCTACACACATCCGGAATACGGCCTGAAGACCGACGTGGCCCGCTCCTTTATTCTTGCTCGGACCAAAATCCGTGCATACAATCTCTCGTGTAGCTCCTTCATCGATCTTGTTGAGGACGAGAAGTGCTGCGCCGCAAACATGCCAATGAACAACGAACCATGTCTGCGTCTGCGGATCGGCTCAAGGCGTCTCGCCCCCCTACACGAAGACGATTCCCTCGAAGGCGCAGCTGGCAAAGCGAAAGTCATCCAAGAAACTTCATTCCCGCCGCTGTCCGGTGTCGATGACCGTTTTCGCTATGCCCCAATCAAGATGTGGCCGGAAGCCGCGTCATCATGCCCTTGCGCCTCACGGCTGCATCGGATCCTCAATCCTCCTACGGCCGCAGGATCAGGCTTCAGTAAGACGGTTGTCGGGGTTATTGATGAGCGCAGCGTTGTGTATATGATCAGACCTGCACGAGCATCATATAGCGATGAGGACTGCATAGGCCCAATTGTCCTGGTCAGCTTTGATCGTGAGACAGGACAGCAGACGCCAGCCGTATGGGACGACGCGGTTGATGGTGTGATGGGGGACAATAGTGCTGCAGCACAACAGGAGCTGCAGTGGCGTTGGGAGGCGGGCAAAGCGGCGTTGTGCAAGAACAGGTGTTGCTGACTGCTTATCGGCTTTGTCGGGACAACTATCTGTTTGCAAATTTTAAACACGACATGCATGGCAAGCTTTGATCCCGACCTGTCAGCTTTGAGTCTGCCTTGGATGAAACTTGGATGAGGCCTGGATCACACAAGCATCATTTGTTTTCCTCAACACTTCTAGCTGATGCAGAGTATATCTAACATAGCGCTCACCTAACTGGTCAAGCATTTACTATCGCCTCCTGCCCATGTTATTCTATTGCCCTTCTCAGGTGCTAATGGATTGCAGTCGTCCATCCCGACAGTAGAGCACCTCTGCCCAAGGCTGACGGATAGGGCAGCTAGCCATATCACCTAACCAGAGAGAAAGAATATCGCGGTCCCAAACCCTCAGCCTTAGGCCGTCCACCCCCCCAAAAAGCAACGCACCTGTCTTTAATCCCTCTTCCGCACATAGTCGCCCAACCTAACGAAGGCGCCCTGCCCATCGTCCACCGGCAATCGTTCACCGGCACGCCGTAATTCAACCCAACCAGGCCCGACCTTAGCGTGTGATAAGACGCACGCAGGTGCTCATAAGGCTACTAGCTCTTTTGGCCCGCTATCGTAGTATAAAAGACGCGTAGCGAGAATAGTGGATGGCTATATAAGAGAATATACTCGATGCCCGTTTAGCACTAAAGTTTTGGAGAATAAGACATATCAGATAGGAGTAGTTTCGGTGGACAAGCTAGAACAATTTTCGGTAGACACAAAAAAGTAATTTCGTTAGGACTACAGTCTGTGGCACAAGGGCGCTTGGTGGCCTTACATTAGGGTGGGCGAGATAGAAAGCGTGCGAATGTGTGATTGATGATGCAGCAGGCAGTGCTCCGTTATACAGAAGAAACACGCTTGCGGTTTGAGCGGGTATAGGCATCTGCTACGCGCTGAGACAATGCACTAGCTATGCCGCTCAGTCACGGTACCACCGCATAATAGACTCTTCACGGTGCAACGTGCTAAGGGTTGCCACAATTACTCATATTACGTGCGCGTGCTTGCTCCCCGAATCTATATATTCAGCGTGGTGTATATACAGAGCTGTTGCAATCAACTGGTCTAGCAAACTGACCTCTTGTTGCTTCTAGCGGCGAAGAAGAAGTGATAGGAGTCTATAGGGTGGGTTGGTGGGGGTCGGAAAGACTTGCCTGAAACGCCCACCAAAGAAAATAAGTAAAACGTGCGTGGGGATATCTGATACAGGATATTGCAGCGGGAAGGACGTACGGGTAGGAAAGCTGCCGCTGCTATTGAATAGTTGCTGAAACGTACCGCTAGTAGGAAATGCTAAATCCGAAACGGTGAAAGTGAAGTATGTTACAAGCATTGCGTTGGGTGGGAGGGCGTGGGGATCCGAGTATTATGCGGGGGTAAATATTGAGATCAAAGCAAAGAATTAGGAGAGTGGCTTTTCGAGCTAAGCTGGAATCCGTGCGTCTACCCAGGGCAAAAAAGAAAATAAAAGATCGACGCAAGATCTAAGCGATAAAACCGGAAATGTGCGGAATCCTTTGATTCCCTGCTGCTGGGGCATGGGAAAGGCGAATTGAAGCTCCTGTTGGTCCATAATACAGGTACGCGAGTGCCCTGCAACCCCCCACCGCTCCTTTCATTTCCACACCTCCATGTCCCACCACCAAAGTGCACTCTCGATCCTCGCTCACCGCGAGAACCCGTGGCTGGGACTGTTGAATCCCATCTGCCCCCACTCTCCACATTTGCAGGCTCCGCGCTCCCCACCCGCTCGCGGGCCACTGTCGTGTTGTTTTGTGGAGCTGGAGAAGAGCTTAAAGCTCGACGCCCTCCATGTCCCGCATCAGCACGGCCATCTGCGCACGCTTGGCCGCCTCGGCCACGAGCACGTACTCACTCAGCAAGCTCTTCGTCTCGGCCGCCGTGTGGCCCGCGCCCTCGCGATTTGGTCGGTAGTCGAAGCTCAGCGGCCGCGTTGGGCTCTGTGGTTCCTGGTACAGCTCCTGTAGCTGCTGGGGACGCTGCGGGCCTAGGGCGCTGAAGAATGGCTCTGAGTGCTGTTGGGCAGAGGGCGAGGGCAGCGGTGCCGAGGTGGGTGACGGTGCGGACAGCGACGACAGGTTGCTCGTGCTCTGGAAGGCAGAGCTGTTGGTACTGCTGGACGACGATGCCGGCGTGGGTAGAGGAGGATAGGGGGGCTGGGTGAACGGACGAGCGGGGGTTGGGGAAGTTGAAGACATTGTGCAGCGAGAGGATCGAGTTGGTCGGGTCCGAGTTTCTCCGGGGAGTTGTTAGGGAATTGCTGTGGTAGGTGTGGGAAGGGGGAAGTGGGTTACGAGGTGAGATGTGCCGTGAAAGGCCTTCGGGGAGCTTTGTATTGTTATTGTAGAGACACGGAGGAGAGCAAGTCCTCGGGCGAGTATGGTTAGGGAAAGTCAGGCAGGTTAGGCGTCTTAGGCTTTCGATGCGCAAAATATTTACCCTGCCCAGCGCTTAATCCAAGGCCAATATTGGGGAATTTTGCCTTTTTGCGCCCCCGACGCGGCACAATCCCTCTTTTTGCCCCGCCATCGCTCGCCAAAAGCCCACCATAATATTCCCGTGTTTCGCCTTCAATGCCGAAGAATCCCCAGCAAAGGCACCATCAATTTGCGAGACCTGCTCCTATTATCTGATAAACGGGATAATCATGCCAGTCAGTACACTGTCACCCTTCCATGACTGGTATCGAATGCTGATGCTCTATCCTTAATGCCAGCTCGTACTCGTCTCGGGTTATCCCTCGTCCGGCAAAACCTATCGTTCCAACCAGCTGCGGGATTTTTTTAACGAGAAGATTACGGCTTCGAAAGACCCGCGTGTCAGCCGTCTTAAAGTTCATCATATCAATGATCAAACCCTAGGTGTCTCCCGTGATGTCTACCATACTGCGAGGGCCGAGAAGGACGCAAGAGCAGAGGAATACTCCGCCGTGAAGAGAGCGCTCTCCAGAGATGGCATCGTCATCGCCGATGGCATGAATTATATCAAAGGGTTCCGATACCAGCTGTATTGTGAAGCGAAGGCATTGCAGACCCCCAACTGTGTTGTAAGCTTTCGATTCGTTAGTGTATGTTGAAGCTGCTGACATTCCTAGAGGTGCATGTAGGGACGCCCATTGAGAAATGCCGCGAAATAAACGCGCGACTGCTTGCAGACAAGGAAAATGATGGAGGATATGTGGAAGAAGATTTTGAAAACCTGATTTTCAGATATGAAGAGCCGAATGGCATGAGTCGCTGGGACAGTCCACTCTTCACAGTCCTTGACGAAGATGAAACTCCTCCCTTTGAAAAGATATGGGAAGCAATTGTCGGCAGTGACGGAAAGGCAAAAGTGGTTAGGCCAAATCAAGCGACGGTGCTTGTACGTACTAATTTCTTGTACCACATCTACCCCTATAGATTACCACTAACCAGTTATTTTTATGCGTAGAAACCAGCAACAGAGCAAAATTACCTCTATGAACTCGACAAGACAACTTCGGACGTCCTCTCCCAGATACTGGCATGGCAGAAAGACCATGTAGGCGAAGAGGGTGGAGAAATATCGATTCCAGACATTGAGAAACCCATCGAGCTACCAGCGTCGCCAATGACATTGCCACAGCTACAACGCATTCGCCGACAGTTCATCACGCTGAACCGACAGCATAGCCTATCGAAGTCCAGGATAAAGGACCTCTTCGTTGATTACCTCAACGATCAATTCTTACGATAATTACTAATGCAGTCCATCTCACGTGCTGCAGTGATCCTAGAAGTAATTGTCAGTCCCTAGCAGCCCCCACCCCAGCGTCTAACAGCTGCCCTATTCTCAGCTTCATCTATCACGAGGCGCCTGCCTAGAAACATTCAGCCTTTGTTATCAATGCCAACCGCGACAACCGATCGATCCTGCAACCACCGCGTATTGTATCCAAAACCATCGCTGGAAGTTCCACTATGGAACAGCCTAGATGGTGATTACACATTCGCAGGGATGACCTACCGGTTGCCCTGCAGTCATCTACTGCTTTCCTTGGTTCTAGAACAGACCTACCTGAAAACGGCACATGGGCTGGAGTCAGCCTTATAAGCCACATGCACGCTTCATTTAGAAGATGTCAGCAGTAGTGTGACGCAAATCCGATATTCGCTTACTCCACGATAGTCTTCTCTAGACGACTACACAATTGTGCTAGGCTAACCCAGGACCTGAGTCCGGTAGTTGAACATGTCTAAGGCTAAGAGGCCTCACCACTAGCACAACTCAGAGAAAGTCTGCTCAGGGCTCAGGACACGAGAGATGGCTGTCGGGTCATTGGTTCCATATTTGCGCGCTAGACCCACCATTTAACTCTTCCGAACCGCTAGCGGATTCAAGTAACTAATTGAGTAACCGGCCTAAACAAAAATAAACACTCTACCAATGCAACGTAACCCCACCATAAACAGCCCATCTCCCCCACGTTGATCGTATTCCCTCCTTCCTTTCTTCGATCAGTCTCTACTCAGTTCTCCCGCTCCAAGTCTCACACGCATACGAGGATAGGCCTACCATGCAGAGGCGCCTCACTTTCATTCCATCCTATCTCAGCTTCCACGCAAAGCGGCTCTAATTTATCTAACTTTGCCTTTTACATGGGCAACACGCTAAATGCAATGCCAAACACCACCGACAGCCACACCTGGCATCACCTATAGCAGCCATTCGCTAGTATCTGGTAGCATCTGGTAGCATCTGGTAGCCGTAAGCGGATAACATACATCGGCTATCTAATTGACCGAAGGCGAAGGCGTAGAGTATCGGCTCGCTGGCTTGGAAGGGATGTTGTAATACGAGAACCTACAACTCATAGAAGAGAAGGAACGAGCCGTGAAATGTCAATTAAACAGACGTCAACAAAAGAAATTGAACTGCCCATACATAGCAGAGGGGGATGGCGTGATCCCTTGGCAGTAATCTACCCTGTATCTTCTCAACCTCTAGAAGCCCCTCCTACTCCTCCCAGCTTCTTGAACCGCAAAACCCAATATCCTATCTGCCTCATGCGGTTCGCTACGCGTGATCAGCGGTGCAGATAACGGTCGTGGGACGAGGCAGAATCCAGAAGTTGGGCATCTCCCTTGCTATGTTTTACTTCTATTTTTACTTTTTTGTAACCACGTTTCCGCCCCGCATAATATCGTGGGTTTTTGTTTACTTTTTCCCTACTCGTTGTTCATGTTTACTTTTCCCTGTTGGTGTTGAGGCTTTTTCTTTGCTTCTTCCTCTGTATCTTAGTTGCTTTTTCTGCCCACCTGCGTTCGCTATCGTGTTGGCTGCATGCAGCTAGTTTAGCGCAAATCAATACGCCCTACGCAGCCCCTGAGACAGTCCGTAAGTCGGCGAAGCACCAACGCGCACCTTTTTTTTTCTGTTGCTCTTGAAGCTCAGGGCCGGGCGAGCTGCGATGTCGCAGCGAGGGTGAAGGGCGTTGTGGACGGGCAGGATTGGTGAGCGCAGCAGCGAGTCATGAGTGGTAGGTCAGTAGCGAGTCAGGGCGTCATAGACTGCATAACAGCGTGGAATTTTTTTACGACAGCCGGACAGGCGGTGACTAGAGTAGATACAGAGGAAAAGCCGTGACCCAAAACAGGACCGAGATCTAAGACGAGCGCCTTTCTGGGGCTGAATCCTCCGAAAAATGTAAAAGGCCGAAGAGAAGAAAGGAAAAGAGATATAGCTGTAAGGACCGGATACCGGAGGTAAGAGTACAAGTATTTTGCATTTGCGGTATCCCAAAAAGTCAGAAGAGCAAAATATCCACAAGAGAAATCAGCAACCCCTGAAAAGGAAATCATTAAAGCGAAAAAGTACTCCTCGGCTTCTTCTAAACTATCGACCTGAATCGGACTTATTACCGTCCTACTACTGTCTCAGTTACCTACCCCTTGATTCGGTCACCGACTCGGTCACCGACTTAGTCTACTACCCCTCTACCTTTCTCATGTATATATAGAGGCTCTAGAGCCACATTCAATAGACAGTCCTCATCCTTCATTGTCCGTTCGACATAAACCCCGTAGTTAACCAAAGAAACCGAAGTTGTAGGAAAGCGCGTAAATAGAGAGATAGACAAAGCCAACCCAAATGTGAAATATATTTGATTCGCCGTTTCCAATACACCGGTGGTATATCCATCATAACGACGTAACATCTTCAAGATTGCCTGCTTGCCCAGATGGGTATCTACAGCCCGAAGTTTCCATCTAGTCCATCTAGCCCTATTGGTCCGTTACCAGGCGAGTTCAACTCTGGAATTATGATGCCATAGACGCGCTCGCTACTCCCAGTTGATCCGTAATCACAGTTGCCAAACTCCTCTCCGCTAGTAAGGCTTTCGTCACTGAAGCTCAGCACACTCTGTGGAGGTTGCTGGTCCGTAGCCCCTAGGCCCCAAACCCCTGGTGGCCAGGTCAGATGCGATTCTGCGCCAGAAGAGAGTGGCAGCGCATCGATAAGCGCGTCGACAGGTTGCCCGCCGTAGATTGTGTCGTAGATGTTTGTCTGGCCATTATCAATACTCGACAGAAAGCGTTCCCAATCTGTTGATGAGACTTCGGCTTCGCCAGAGGAGTCGATTGCAAATGGGTAGCTAGAGAGTAGGTCAGGGCCAAAAGATAGATAGTCGATATTTGGGTTTTGACGAAGCGAGCTACTTGACTTGCAAGTCTTGGTGTGAGTGGTGATCGAGGGACGATGAGTTAGAGGACTGACAGTAGGTTCAGAACGTGCGGATAGCGGCTCCGATCGGATCGACGAGATACTGGCCGAAGACTGGTTGTTGTGATGGCCGAAAGGGGGAGAAAGGTTAGCAAGCGTGGCGCGACGGGGCTCCTTGAGGTCATGGCGAGCATGCTTAGTTACAGATGGAGAGAACCGCGAGGCGATAGCCTTCAGCTGTTTCTCTGTGGCGCGGAATGTCTCTTGCGGAGCAGCCATGCTTCCTTCGGAATTGTCACGCGAGATTGATGGAGGTGAGTTCTTGCCAGAAATCATTGAACAACCAACACGGCGGAATTCGGAGGCGCCAGTGGCTCCACTACGCTCGAGCATCTCGATGACTGAACACACTAGTCGTTGGCAATCTTTGATGAGCTTACCCTCTTGGTCTAGGTCCAGGGTCTGGAAGAGTAAGCCGAAGCCCGCTTGCACAAGGAGCTCGTTCTTATTTAGGCAAAATGCAAAGCTGAGCTTCCGTTCGTCCAACAGCTGAAGGATCTGTACCATGTGCTTGCACGAATCTGCAACAGCAACAACGGCGGATGACCCCCTATCACCTAGATTGGCAGTTACGGCTGGGCGATAAATGAGAGAGCGGATGTAATGGTACGCAAGTGACTGTCATGTGTGTTAAATTTTTGAGTTGAGCATTTCGGATAAAAAGGGTACGTACTAAAAGAGGTGACCGGCTGCTAATCACATTTGTGCTTGGCTTGTCTTGCTGAAACTGCAGTCTGAGATGAGGAGCGAGGTTATTCGACCAGTCTTCAAGCTCATCAGCGAGAGACGTTAGAGTGCGGAACGATATCTCATGTGAAGCCGAGGCCGGGTAGTTCTCTGATAAAACCTTGGCTAGCACACGTGTAACGCGGAATAGAGCCAGAGCGCTGGACAGCTTGGTGTACTCCCCAGGTAATGTGGGCAAAAAGCCTTTCTCCGTTACGTACTCGTCGTCGGCGTCAACCGGGTACTCGCAGTGAACATCCTCTTCTTTCAAGAGTTTCGGAAGTCCAAGATGAGCGGCAGAAAAGCTAAAACAATTAGCGTTGAGAAGTACAATGGGAAACTAATGACACACCAGTCAACTATATATAACGTCCAGAAAACCTTTTTCCTGGTCTCACTGGTCAAGGCACCGAGCGCAAACCGTTTTTGCGATTGGTGTAGACCAAAACGTTGTGATAAGCTAACTGCCAGTCCTTTGTACTTCAGCAGTTTAGCATAATCCGACTTCAGGAGGCAGTAAATCTGCGCAAGAATGAGACATTGTAGGGTCGCCAGGCAGTTGTCCATCAAAAAGGTTTCGAGGGCCGCCTGCCATTGGACTTCGTAGGACCCAGTGTCCTGAGCGTCGCGTGACTGTTGCTCATTAGTACTATAATGCGTTGTTGAACGACAGAGTTGGCATACATCACTCGATAATGCAGCGATCCCGAAGATCAAGTTGAGTTGCGCAATTGACTTCTTATCAGCCATGGTATCAGGGCTAGCAACGTATTCTTCGTAGATTGTCAGGAACGTCGGTCGGTGAAGGACTGGGAACAGTGGAGCCCATTCTTGGAAGAAGATATTGATCATTTGGTCAGATACAAGGCGGGGAGGCGCTTTCCAAGAGACGATGCGTCCTTGAAATTGTGACGAGACTGATCGCGCCGATCTGGTGCTGAAGAAAGCGTCGGACTTGATGTCCACGCAAGGCCTACCAGTCTCCTGAACTTTGTGTTTGAACGCATCTGTTCTAGATTAGATGAAGGGATTCAAAGACCTGTTTCGATATTCCTACCGATAAGAGTCCTTCCACTTGACGTCCCTACAAAGTACAAATCACTGTTCTCGTCGTCCAACAGCAGTGGCGATTGCTGAACCTTGAATATATCCTCTTTATCTTGCGAGTCCTCTCTGTTCTCGGGTGATGGTAACGGAGACTGTGTTGGCGGCCTTCGTGGCGATGACATCGCTTGGGGTGTGTGCGAATGTATTCTGGAGAGCATATCTATCTTTTCATCCTTTTCATCCAACAGATCCTTCAACTCGCGAACTTCTCCCTCCAGGAATCGCACCCTCTCTTCCAAAGACTCCGTGTATCCTCGCGGAAATGCCCGTCGACTCAGTTTGTCGCTTGTCTTGCATTCAAACCCGACATTGACACACTGCGAGCAACTCGGTCTGATCCCATCACATCTGATCTTCTTAGACCGACATCGGTCGCACGCCTGGGCGATACGGGCTTGCGCGTTCGAGCCGACTTTGATAACCTTCATCGGTAGAATTCCTGGCATCTTTGCGATTTTTTCAAGGCGATGGTGCGGTGTTTTTCTATTCTTTTCAGGTCCCGAAGGACTGGCGATCAGAGTCTGCAGAGAGTGCCGGTAATCATCCGAGTACGACGGGCACAATCTTGAATGGCTCAGCCCTAAGGATATATTTCTGCGCGGGCGATCTGTGGGAGGGAAACTGTAAATATGCAAGCAGTCAGACGAGGGTGGGCAAAGGAGGGCCTAGGTTGGAGAAGGCGTATGGGTGGGATGGGCATCCACCGTTCACGCTTTGCCTTAATCGTGCTAAAGCCACCAGCCCCAGAATGCGGGGGAATGGACCTGTACGAGCAGCCAATAGCACGCCAATATACATGGAGAAGGTAGCGCCCATTTTGCGTAATTTTGTTCGAACCACCGTTTTCACCCATTTCTTTATCGCTGGCCAGCTGCCACCATTCCCTAAGCCGATACAAACGCCTGCGAGGAACAACACCTACACCCATCATGCGCGCCTGTTATTTTGCAAACTTGTGTCAGAGCAACTCGATCTGCTTCAGGCTGGGGCACTGTCATAAGTTGTGGGGGATTGATAGTTGTGACGGCCAGCCCGCGCTTCTAGTCAACGCTACTCCTCAAGCGGCAGCATGATGCTCTATCTCAAGCAGCCCTCATCCGACGAAGGCCTCATGCATCTTTGACCCGCTGAGAAGGACAGGGATCTGCCAAGAAAGTTGACACGAGCGGCCCCTTTTTGGCCCATATGACATATATCACGAGCACACTTTGGGTGTTGGTATTATTATTACGTGCCTATAGTTGCTGGGGCGTCTGGGTATCTTGGTCTAGCCTCAAGCCAATCCATCATTCTTCCAGAATGCAGAAGTTAAAAGCTACTCTAGGCCCTTGCAGACGCAGGGATCACACGATCCTAGTATTCGATGGACTGTAGAAGGCTTGTCGCTATCCAGTTGTTGGAAGCAGCCAAGTCTAAATAATCGGCCCATATCCCGACGTACCTCGACATGTCAGCCGAGTAAAGCAATTTGCCGGTGGGGAAGCGGTTTGACAACCTCTGGATGATTTGAGTCAGGGCCATTTACATTTACATATATATGGTAAGATAAGGAGCGAATAGCGCGGTTGGAAGCGCGGATAGCTGGACCGATTCGCTTTAATAGTACTCTCCCATAGGCAGGCTATTCCGTCAGACCTTTTAATTTCAAAAGTGTTCCACTTCGCGCAATTTTTTGTTAAAAAGCTGCGGCAAGTTATTCTAGTGAGTGCGGTAAGTGCGAAGAAAAAAGAAGAAAATGATGTTCATCGTTATGGAACTTATCCGGTTGAAATCGGAATGTGTTTTCAATCTTCACGTGGAAATTGAGAGGCCCTGTAATTCCTATAGCAGTTTTCCACGCATACGTGCCATGAATCGGCTAATAAAACGCCACCAAGGCTTCATTTGTGTGAGTTACGCATTCACAATAGAAAATTGTATAAGGAAACCCGGTTATTTTAGATAGACAGCCCAACCGTCTCCAATGAGAATTTAAGAAAAGTCTTCCTCAGCATTCTCTTCATCTGTAATCCCTAGATAACGCTTCACAGATTCCGATTCAATCAACACCGATTTCTGCCGCGAGAAGACGTTAGCGAAACTCGGTGGGTGTCTGGATGTGACGAGTGGCCTGCGGGAAGAACCGAACTTTGAACGTGGCTTGAGTGGCAGGAGGTGATGACGATAGTCCAGATGAAGCTTTACTTTAAACGTACCTGGTCTTCGAGATCATTGAAAGCCCTCTCCAACAGCTTTAATTCCAATTTGCGGAGTTTTCCTGCCAATTTCCATGGAACATTTCGAACACCGGAATCCTTCTCTGGATTGCCTACTTCGTGGAGATCTTCAATTTGTTGTTCAATCCGATTTTGCAGTAAAGTGATGGCTCGTAGTTGATACACCTCCCACAGCGCCTCTGTCTGGAGGAGATCCCTCAGCTTCGACGTGTCCTCCAGCTCTTCGGTTTTCCAAAACGCCCGAAGCTCCCGATCTCCATCATTGGTCTGCAAGAAATTGAACCCGAGGCCGTCCTCTTCATTAACACAAACCAACCACACAAAATCACTTTCCCAACCCGTGCAATCGCCCCCGTCAAAGATGCGAAATCCTGGGGCCATCGCGCTGACAGCAATCTTAGCTGACCTGAGAGGGTCATCATCAGGAATATTGAGGTCCAGAAACATAACTCTTGCAGACTCCATTGAATCTTCGATAAAGCCATAAGAGAATATCATCTCGCATGCGCCTTTCTCATCACCGTAACTTTGATTTGCGTGTGAGCTAATCGGGTGAACCCTATGGGTAGAAATCGACCTACGTTATCGTAATCTCATCTTTCCGCTTGACCGTCTTACCGGCACGAAGCAACAAGATGCCGTTACCGTCCTCATCAGTTTCGTAAAGTGCAGCTGCAGCTTCGCCAGATGAATGGTTTGCCATGTCCACGCAGGGCACCATGCAATCTCCGATGCCTGGGAACTCGAGGGCACGAGACCGGTACATAGTATCCACATGCATCCAGTCTTCGAACGTGACGTAGCCTTCATCTTCGTCCCACCAGTACTTTTCGCACCAGCTGATGTGCTCTGTTGCTGATCGAAGGTGTTCGAATTCGCGCAATAAACTATTCATCTTCGCACGGATAGCAGATCTAAGAGTAGTTCCAACCAAAAGCTCCTGCTCCTGTTCGGTCCAGAAGGTGGGGAGAAGTTCTTCTGGGAGAAACTTGACGTATCTAGATATCGTTAGTCCATGTGTATGAGAAAATAGATGAGACTAATACTCAGTCAAAGGGTTTACCACTCCTGTACTCTCTGGTATTTCTGGACAGGATATGGTAGCCTGTATTAGTAGGAATACTAGTATCGCTCCTCTAGCGGTCTAAAAGGTAAATTAGACTTATGATACAAACAAAGGAAGATTTTGCGCAGAAATGTGTTGAACTTGATTCGAAGGATAACCACTACGTTGGCTCTAGAGGCGTTTGGTATTTTGACAAGGAGCCACTCAACTCCCTTAACCTATCGGCATTACCCCAGGACACACACATACCTGTGCATATTCGCCTAGAGAGTCAAGAACCTCCTTCAGCTGTTTGTCGGATTTTGCGAAACCTTCAACACTTTCACGGGAAAGGGCTAGATCTCTAGGAATGACCATCAAAGGGCCAGTTTCTCCCCCAGTCATATCGTTTTCTGCTATAACAGTAGATCCTCGATGTTCAAATCCTGGCATTGGCCCTACTTGGATACCATTGAGAGTCACACCATTAAGTTCAGCCCAAGATCGAAAAGCGGAGATGGGCAGTTTGAGCCAGCCTTCTGCTCGTCCTCGTCTAATCATTGTATTTGTTGTCCGGAAGCACCGAGACCTTACTTGCTATTGGCCGGTCTATAAGAAGTCAGTAGGAAATGATAGAACATACATAGCATCCGCTACTCTAGCAGCTCATCTGTTATGGGTTGTTTTACCAATTCTCTTGGCGTTCACGAGGTCTTCGGGTGCTTATGGGATTGTTCCGTAAAACCCGATTATAAGAAGCGTTTCAGGAGATATCTAAAGTATTCCTAGGGATCGAAGTATTTCAAAAAGTTACGTAGAATGAAGCGTCCCTTGACAATCCCTAGTGCGCAGACAGTGTAGAAACCCTTCTCACCCAGCAATACAAATATTCTAAAACAATCAGCCTAGTAGGCTCTATATACGCCCTGATTTCTTGGAAGTCTTAAGACAAGTCTATTCCATTGAAAAAGGTTAGCAGGAAGAAAATCTTTCATTATTCACATAGGATATCTCCGAAAAGTAAAAGCGAAGTTTGTTGCATACAGCAATAGAAGCGCGGGAACTGCAGGGAATTCACAAGCCGCAAGGAACACCCTCACCTCAAGGTAGAACAACGAGGTCATCCAGCCAAACATAAACACAGACGTGGTCGTTTGGATTTCCCCATGAAACATCCTGGCTCATAGCGACCGGCAAGGTGCCAAGCACTCGTGAGTCGGGTCGGGTCGGGTAATGAGGGTCGGGTCGCCAAGTGGGTAGGACCTAGTGGGCCTGTGGGCGGCGCTAGTGCGCTTCCAGACTTAGCTTTATTTTGTAAACAACGAAACTCGACTTGTATTTTGTGAGTGTCATCTCCATCCCATCCCATCCCATTCTCTCCACGCCGCTTCATTCACACCACATCCTTACAATTATTGTTTATTATATGTGGAGAAGAGCTCTGGAGCACTTTGCGACCACAACAATAGCCACCAACACATCCCCATACCCACAGACACTGGAGATACTCACCTCCATCGCAACTCCTCCTTGCCCCTAACATTAGCAGGAATTATCCTACGCTTTCTAGAGATATATACTAGAAGCAAGCCAGCGAGGTCGCTCTTGCTCTTTACTACCTGCGCAGGCCAGAACAACTGCTGCCGCAAATATGCCTTCCACTGCCACCAGTTATGGGCAGGTTATTGAGTACATTCAAGGTAAAAACAAGAACAAATCCTTTCACCTTACATAATCTAGCGTCTTTGTTTACTGACGACCTCATCTTTCACAGACCGTCTCTATCTAGCCTCTTATACACACCCTCCAGATGCCAACACTCCATTTCCCTATCCCAGACAGAGCCGGCCGCCAAGCAAACGATCTTCAAGGGCACAACTAGACCCCACCCCAACAGCTGGAAGTGGTCCAAAAGTTCATCCTCCCGTTTATTTTTCAATTGATAAGAGTCTCCTATACAACGCCTTTCATGCGGATTTTGGCCCGTTACATATCGGTCATTTGTACAGGTTTGCAGTACAACTTCACGAGGTACTCGGTGACCCTGCGAATGAGGATCGGGGTGTGGTTTTCTGGAGCAATGCGGATTCAAGGAGTATATTTCCCTAGCAACAAGGGTTACGAGCAGGATTCTAACTTTTTCTCAGGTCGCGCAAATGCAGCATGTATTTTGGCTTGCTATATGGTTTTAATACAGTCATGGCCGCCTCACCTTGCACTTACTCCAATTGCGCAAATGGATCCCCCTTGCATGCCCTTCAGAGATGCGGGTTACAGCCAGGCAGACTACGTTCTCAATATCCAGGATGTGGTGTATGGAGTATGGAAGGCGAAAGAAGAGGGACTTTGCGGATTAAAAGAGTTCAGTCTCGAGGAGTACGTGATATATATCCACTTTCTTGCAACTAAGCTAATTCAGTTCCAGATACGAGAAGTACGAGCGCGTCGATATGGGAGATTTCAACTGGCTCACACCCAGCTTCCTCGCCTTTGCCTCTCCACAACATCAACCTACGCATATCATTCCCCCTTCTTCTCCCATGTACTCTACCTTACCCACAACCATTGCCGATGTACAACGATCAACTCTCCCAACCCCATTTAAGAATGTCCTATCTCATTTCTCTGCACGAAACATTGGCCTCGTCGTACGGCTCAACTCCGAGCTATACTCTCCATCATATTTCACTGCTCTTGGTATCCAGCACCTCGACATGATATTCGATGATGGCACGTGCCCGCCTCTTTCACTTGTCAAAAAATTCATCAATCTCGCACACGAGATGATCACGATCAGAAAAAAGGGTATTGCAGTGCACTGCAAAGCTGGTTTGGGTCGGACCGGGTGCCTAATTGGCGCTTACCTTATCTATCGGCATGGCTTCACCGCAAATGAGATTATCGCCTTCATGCGCTTTATGCGGCCTGGTATGGTTGTTGGACCCCAACAGCACTGGCTCCACCTCAACCAAGGCACCTTCCGCGAATGGTGGTATGAAGACTCGATGAAGGCCAAGATGGCAGAAATGATGCCCTCCACACCCACAAAATCTACACATAGGCAACGTCTCGCCAGCAATGGACAGACCTTCACACCACCGAACGGCTCGCAGAAGCGCTCCGCGCTCGGCGAAATCCAGTCGAATGAGCAGAACAGCGGAAATAATTCCAGCCTATGTGTGCAAGACGAGAATCTGCCTGTACCAACTCCAGGCCAACCGCGTAAGACAAGCAAGCTGTACGGCTGCGGAAGCAGCAGGCACCACTCACCACAACGGGTGGATGAAAACGAGCCATTTGTTAAACCAGACACAGAGATTGTATCGATTCAGCGCTCCACTCAGGGCGAGTCTGAGAGTGAGGAGGAGTTCCTGCTGCGAATGCTGGCAAGGCGGACGGCGTCGCGCTCGCCGAACTCGAAGGAAAAGAGGCGCGCTGTCAGCTGCACAACGATGACATCAACGACAACAACCGCGGCATGGGGAGTGCCCGGTGGCGACAGCGACGTGGAGAATAAAGGCATCACAGGCGCTCGACCGAAGACGCCCGCGCGGGACAAGAGCGTAGGCAGCGGCCGCGGTGACATCAGCGTGGGAAAGGCACGGTCGAGCCCAGCGCGACGGAGCACCGAAAGCAAGAACGGCGTCAGGAAGACGAGCGGACGGGTGGGAAGCGTAGGCAACGCCACACTCACCCGGACTAAGCAATAGACGTGCAAGCATTCGCATCTGTTGATTTCAGGATTTTGCCCTCTGCATGGAAAATGAAGGTTTCAATGGCCGCTGCGTGGCATTGCTGGCGTCTCTTCGGGCTCGGGCTCTCATCATCCATCTTTCTGTCCTATCCTCCATCTTACTTACATCTTCGTCTGTACGACGCATATCTAGCCAATGGTTGTCGTTCGCGTTTTCTCTCGAGCATATCTCCCTCTCTCCGTACGCAAACTCCCGGGACATGATCTTGCTTTTTTCCCTCTCCAGTATCTCTTATTGTCCTGCGCGTTAATGGAGCCGGAGCTAGTCTATGTCAGGCGTTTTGAGCGACTTCCTGATGTTGGGTTTTTGTGTGCTGTTTTGTTTTTGTTTTTCTTGTACTTTTTCCCTCTCCTTCATGCGTGTGCTTTTTTCACTGTTCTTGGTCGTCTAGAGCTGCAAATGGGCGGATACAATGACGTGTATGAAATGCAATGAGAGCGCAACATAATTCTTATTATACCTGCACCAAACTGTGCTAGGCCAGACCCTGGCGGGAGTGAGGAGTGATGTGTTGAATCTGAAAACGGGAGGGCATCCCCTTGCGCTCCCTATATACAGCACATGTAATTGAACAGATGATGTGTCGCTGGGGATACTGGTCTTGTCTCCTTCAATGCTCCAAGACCAATTTTTATGGTAGATTTAGTACTAGCAGCATCTAGCAACTGGGAAAAAAAAAACTTTTTCCGAGTCGGCATACCAGAACCCAATCCTACCAAGGCAACATCGTTGGACACTCAAATACGATCCGATATATTTATAATTCTCCCTTTCGCTCTCGGCCTCCAGGATCGACTCCCTTAGGTCTTTTCTGACCCAGATTGCTCAGCAAGGATGTGTGTAGAACTTCCTCCCTACCAATATTTTTCTACATTTTCTTCCTGCTTCGGGCTCCACAGAGCCGTACCATCCCCCTTTCATACGTCAGTACGGAGTAACACCAGATTTCAGAAGAAGTAATTGAAGTCCTACCAGTAGCTTCTAGGACTGTGACTCTAGGCTTTAGGATGTATGAGAAGACTCGGAGACATCCCAAAAAAAAAATCTAAACCTTTTTTGCGTCCGTGTATTGGTTTGTTTGAACAATCTGTCTGTAGCAAGCACTACTTGAGGTAGTCTGACTTCCAGGCGATCTGCCGGGTTGTGGGAGGCCCGGCACTAGGGTTGGTTTCTTGCAAAATCGTATTCACACTTGCCGAGACCTGAGCCTTTGAGGTTTACGACACTCTAACTCGCGTTAGTAAGAACATTACCGCTTAATGTTGATTGATAGGAATCTATGGCATATCTAGGTCGGCCAAAGTGGCTCCGCGGGCTGAGGCTGGCGATTCTGATACTCCGCAATCGATTCTTCGAGTCTCATGGCATTCCTGTTGACTGGGAACCACAACAGGCATCTGTGGGTAGTTTGCCCAACAGCGTTCGGGATACCCACCAGAATTGGGCATGAAATTATGGCGCGCCACGGAAAGGGGGAAGCTGCACCGAACAGCTGAGCACATGGCTCGTTGGACCGTCTAGAGCGAGCGAGGATGCATTAGTATACGAGTGGAATTGCGATCTTGCCTTTTTGCAAATATCGGGTTGCGGTTTGTAAATGATCCAAAACTTCTAGCGGATGAGCAAAAATTGAGACGTGTCAGAAAAACCTGCACCTAGCATCTTAAACTAGATCATATAGTCTATTCTATCCTTGTCGTAGAGATCGTGTATACGTAATGGGTGCTGTTTGTGCAAAGCTGGTTCTGTCTGTGCGGTTGCTTGTCTAGAGGATACGAAATCGACACCATCCGCTTTTTACTCAGATCTGAGTAAGTTTACAGAAGGACGCCTCGAGAAGGCAGGGTTAATGGATACTTAAACTAAGCTCATACGGACTAGTGAAAGGTTTGGACAGTTTGAAGCATAGTATTTAATAGTTGGAAGTGAAGCGGTTGGGCCCAGACTAACCCTTGCGGGAACCCAATACACCCTGCAGGAGCAAATATAACAATGAATACAGGGTATCCGAGCCGAGTAAACTGAGAAGACTACCTTTTCTTTAGCTAGGTGCTTGTTCACATCTGAAATCTCTAGAATCGCTAGAAAAAAGGGTAGCCAAAAAGGCTATCTTTATTGAAGAGGGGAATACGGTGTGAGCGATCATGGTATCTAGGCTAGGGCCACTGGGAGAGCCGAATTAGTTTAGCACTTAAGCGAATGTTTTGAAGTCACCTAGTCTATGCTTAGGGATTTGTAACCAAACATATAGCGTTCTTGTGAAGTTTTTTGTTTTTCATCAACATTCCGAACAGTGGCAAAACATCAAACAATTTTAGAATTGAGATTCCGGTTTTAATTATTTAAAATCCGAAACAAACATCCCAATTAAGCCCATCAAAGCCACATAGAGCTAGCTACATGGAACAAAGATACCTAGTTGATTCTGCCCCGAACAATAATCGTCAAGCCTGACGTCCGTGTGTCTATACTTTTATGCATCCCTGTGTCATCTATTGTGTCCGTCTATAACAGTCTATTGCTTGGCTGTTCGCTCGCAAACAATGCAATTGCGCCATACGCTCTTTTTGTTGCTTTCTATGCGCGTAATAGGGGAGAATCGTGACCAAAAAAAAAGATATATGAAACACTGAGGTATGAAAGGAGAAGGGAAAATGCTTAGAGCCATGCCATATGGAATTAAATTTTTGGAAAGTAAAATGTGTTCGGAGAATATAATGGGGATAGAGATCTACTCCTCAATCGCGCTGCCTTGCACGCCATCGACGTCGATAAAGCTTGCCTTCAAGGCCTTCTTGTACTTGCGCTCCATGCCATGCTTGACGGCCTCGAGGACATTGTCGACGGTAGCCTTCGGTGCGAATCGCGGCTTGGTGCCCTCTTGGAATACGCCAGTACGTACAAGAATCGAGTACCAGCTGTTTTCGGTACAGCTGTCGAACTCGTTGGTACCGCGGATGTCAGACTCTGGCGTGTCGCCCACAAAGTAGACGGTATCAGGTGGAGAGTCGATGCCGTGAGTGTCCCTGCGCCACTGCTGTAGGAGCCGGGTGGCGAACTGGAAGGTGCCAATCTGAGGCTTGCCAAAGGCTGTAGTCTTGAGATCTTTCCCCGTAACAGCCTTGAACATGGCCTCTAAGGAGATGCGAAGCGCGCCCATGCCAATGCGGGTTAGGTCGTGGGACGTACTCCAGACGACGTCATTGTGAGAAAAGAAGACTGGAGGACCCTCTTCGAAAGTTTCGGAACGCGTACCAAGACGGCCGTTCTTCGACATCAAGAGATCGAGAATGATCTGCTGATCGGAAGCCCAATCTCGGCTGTCGGCAAAGACAAATATGGCTTCGATTTCAGTTTCGCCGAAGTTTCGAGCGCGGGAATGCTTGTATCCTTCTTCGGTAAGCTTGCGGAATGGGGTAGTGTCCTGATTGTCTTTGATGATGTCGCCAGGGGTTACAACGTCTTTGAAGCCGTAGCCTTCGGCGACCTGACGGCACTTCTCGCCATCGCCTCCAACGACGAGAATAGTGTTGTACCTCACAGCCATTTCCCGCATGGGGGTGTGGCCGCAGATGAATTGACCGGGCGAAACTTCCATCTGGAGCTGCTGGCTGAGTTGCACACATCTTTCTTGCTCAGTCTTACCGCCACCGTTTGTGACAAAAATATATGGACTAAATGATGTCAGCACAGATAATGCTGTATCTATATAGATATCAACTCAGACTTTGATGCCATACTGATTCTCTCCGTTGAGAACCTTCATGGCCTCGACGGCTTCTGGAATGGGCTTGCCGCCGCGAATGAGCACGCCATCGATATCAAAGGCATAGGCGTACTTGTCCGTTACAAGAGTTTCAGGGGGTGTGTTGGGAGGAGTTGACGGCGATACTGCGTCGTCAAGTTCGTGTCTTGCAACCTCCATAGAAGTAGCAACTTCGTTGGCGTTTGAGGGAGCCATTGGGTGCTTCGGAGGAACAACTACAGTTGGCCCTAGTGAGAAGTTCTCTCTCTCAGCCTCGCTGGAGCTGAGGCGACGTATGAAGCGTCCCCCTACGGAAACGATCAAAGATGGAGCGGACATGCTGGCAGGGTGATTTGGGATGTGTTGATTGAAGTGAAGGGCGGAGAGTGGAGATCAAAGATGGATATGATGGAGACAAAAGCTTCCGGTCAGTGCGAAGTGTGTTGGTCTTAAATAAACTCCACAAAACTCGTGTGGCTGGTCTTAACTCAGGGAGACCCAAAGTCGTGGAGAGAAAAGTGGGTATAGCGGCGGAGGTTTGGTTGTCGGATGTCTGAACTAGATGTATGTCTGAATGGATTAAGGGGACCTGCGGGACCTGTGGGACCTGTGGAGGGTTGTAAACGGAAAGGATCCAATAATTCTGCTACATTGCTAAGTAACTAGTAACTAGTAGGCACAGAGAGGGAATTTATCGTCGCATCAGTAGCATACACGCTGCCACATGGACTTGGCTGCCTTCAGACCCTGAAAACGGTGAAATACTAGCGTTAGAGCTTATCAATAGAATAAGAGCAAAGCGGGTACTTTTTCGTCATTGCGCTGAGGATGGTGAGAAAAGGGACCGGGTCCGAGCCGAAGCTGTGACGATCAAAGGAACAGTTCGATGAGCAGTAGACCATTATCTGGGAGCATCCGCCAGCAGTTGGTAGTTGTGGCTCCCCATCCAGCGCCATTCGTTGCGCCTTGCCGAGCCGCAGTTGGAATTTCGGCGGGTCTTGGGAGCTGACTGGGAGCAGAAGGGCGGATTGGGGCGGGAGAGGGAGAATTAATTGCCTTGATGCCATCACCAACCCAATAGCTATCACCAATAGCTGTGACCAATAACTGTGTCACCAATTGCTCCTACCCTTGGTGGTTTACAGAGGTGAACAGTGGAGAGGCGGTTGAAAACTCGGTGGCTCATGACGTCACCACCCCGCTAATTTGCCTTGATTAAGAAGAAGGGCCCTCTTTTTAGTCCGAGGGTCCGGCACATCAGCCCACAGGCGGCGGAAGTGGCAGGTACGGAGCAGTGGCAGCCACGAGAAATGCCAGAAATGCGCAGAGAACTTTTCCTTGCGGCCGGTCGTCATACGCTCGAGAAAGGCCCGGCTCGAAATTCTCGTCCTTTGAAATCTCGGTGAGATTCGACTTACCTCTTTCTGCTGGCTGTGCGACCTATCACAATAATAAGCACATGTCCAGTTCAGCCGTCTTACTGACTCTCGCTTTCTCCTCGTTTTCCTCATACACTAGCAAAACCAAGACACCCTCCAACCGTTAAAAACCCCGTTCAGCGGCCCGATGGCAACCAGACTTTTTGATGCGGCGGCGGCGGCGGGTGGCTTGCTTTGACAGGGGGAACTGCGACCACAACACGGCGTCCAGCCATGGCATAAGTCCATATCGAGAAAATTGTACATACTACCTACATCGGTAGGCAGCCCGACGAGCTGAAAATAGCCCACTCCCTCTGTATTCCTGGTAGAAATCTACCGCCTTTGCATTATGAGGTCATCATGCAGTGAAAGCTCCTGTCGAGATAACCAGAGTTGTCTTCTTGCGCCTTGATCGACACCTTCACGTGTAGCTGCAGTGCTATTGACGCGCCCATTTTTGAGTAAACCTGTGATGGAGTCTCCTGGTTGAGGTTACTGTTCAATACAACGTTGCGGTGGATCGGAGGAATGAGTAGGCCCTGCGAGCTAGCTTTGCCATGGTGGAGGTTGAGTGGGAAATGATGTGGGCTGCATCCAGGAAATTGTGATAGTATATAGGACAAAGGGTTGCGGCCGAGTAGCGCTACGCACTACCAGTGGTGTAACTGGCCACGCGCAGACGAGAGCCTTTGGAAGTGAGCCCAAAGATGGAAGGTTGCGCAGCCAATCCCGGTTCTTTCATTGACAGTACCGATATATCTTCGAAAGAAAGGGACTATTTAATTAAAAATGAAATCGGTGTTTCCCCTCCTTTCTTGGCGACCGAATTACACCGCAAGAGAGGCAATAGAAAGCAAATTCATGGTGAGGATGAAGCGTAGCTTTTGCTCAAGAAAGCCACGGGGCTTTTTGTCAACCACCGATGTCAAAACATCATGAACTCATCACTCACCTTTGACACCCTTTTCCCACCCCACGATTCATGAGTGGGTCTGCCAGCAGCGCTCAAAGCGTGTAGGAAGGATGAACTGGACGGGAGGAAGGCTGCAAAGACATTCAAGAAACACGGGGAATGGAGTCATTAATCGTCAGAAACAGCATTTCGCAAAGGTCCGTACGCAGCTTCAAAATGGCACAGCACAGCACACCATCCCCTTCAGGCCGAGTTTTCTGCAAGAAGTCGATGTCAGCTTAGGCAGAAAGCTGCCGCCATTTTGTGACAGGTCCTCTGGACGTGTCGGTTATTCAAGGAGACTTCAAAAATCAGTCCACTATGACAAAAAGCTCAATTCTCAAGGCGAGCGGTTTGGTGAGATGAGTGCATTCCCGAAGCTCACCGATAACTCTCGATACGATGTTGGAGGGATCACAAGATGTAGCCCTGCTGCATATCGTAAGCACTTGATCGCTTTTGCATGGCGCAGGGAAGCAGCTAACTAACGTCTCACAGAGCGGACAAACCGACAGGAGAATAGTCGAAGAAAACGCAAAGTTGCGGAATCCTTGTCGGAGGAGCATTTTCTGGAGGCTAACAGGAGAAAGCTGCTTGGGCGACGGGACTGGGTTGGACTCGCACCGTCCCGACCCGTCCATGTGCATTTCCAATCATGCAAGGAGAAAGAGAGGATTGGGAAAAGGAGAAGAATTAACAGTCGTCCCTTACCACAAGATGGCGACATGGTGACGCGCCACTTCCTACGTGATACGGAGATCAACGCTCGCGGGCCATTCATGAGCGGGGCGATTGTGACCGATTTGGAAGATATCAAAATACGAATTGGAACAGATGCATTATCCAGCCAGCTGCCGTCCGAAAGGAGTAAGCCTGTGCAGCCTGCAGCTTTACCTCGGTCAGAATCACCAGACCCTATGTTATTTGACGTCTTCGATGAGGCACACTCATGTAAGGCGCACAGCGGCTCTGCTGAGACAATCGGCAGTTCCATAATGGGGCCACACGCGCAGGAGTCTTGGAGAAGCGCTTCCGCGAGGCCCCTTTGCTCCGGACAGCACGGGGGAAAGTTTATTTTCAGTGACAGTGGAGAACTCCGCTTGGCGCAGGATTTAAAGAAAAATAAGGATGACGATCTGGGGATTCATGGGGGAACTGGGGGAGCCCCTGTCGCCACTGCATCTGTCAAAGAAGAGCAACAGGATTGCCTTGACTCCCTCCCTAAAAATATTCATGCGAAAAAGCAACTTAGGACTTTACCATGCTCATTCCGCCCCGTTTTTCCATCCTCCCCTTTCAGTTTGTCAGCGGCATCTCCGCAAGGCGTCTCGCAGGGCAATTATGCAGCGACAGATCTTAGTTCGAATGCACCTGCGACATACCTGGACGGCGGGGATTGCCAGAGGATGGATGTTGCTGGCTTCATCGTGCATGAGCATGGCCCCAGTGAAATTCGGATCGTCGATGACACACCGTGGAAAACATTCTTGGTCATTTCTGGTGATGGCTCGAGCCACTCAACCACAACAAACGTTTCCAAAGAGAGCTTCTTACAGCGACTACAACCCATAGAGGACAAACTAGAGCGCCGAGTTTCTTATCGTCATGCTATCGGTTTAGTGCGTGGTACGGCCGGAGACCAGACGGTGGTGGACACTTTATCCTCCGTAGAGTCTAGTAGCAGGCCATTCCATTCCGATGAATCGCTTCAAGCTCTGTCGAAGGCCTCTGGACAGAGAGCCGCTTTGGCTCAGAAGCCAGCAGGAGTGCTGCGGGACATTGCCGAAGAAGTCGACGAGTTGTGGAAGGAGTTTGTCTTTGGAGGCGGCAACGGGAGCCCCACGTCTGATATCGCGCGCGATGCTCTTCTCGACAGTGTGCAGATGCCCTCCGCAAATTATGCAGACAGCATGCGATCTTGCTCTGCTGCGTCTTCGTCGATTTCAACAATTCCACTTCCCAAGCTAGTCGCCTCAGGACATCCGAGCTCACGCAACGACGTTACATGCTATGTGGGGCCGACGTGAGAATGGTGAGGCCTCACCCGGAAAACTTGCCGTCAGGGTCCTTGTACGACAATGTAGCTCGGCTGATCCGCTCACCGGTTGCTGCAGCATATTCCCGATGGTCCAGGGAATGGTCAAAATTTGTACGGGAAGCCAAGAGCAGAGTGGCCCGACTCCCGGGCTGTGGAAAGACTGTCGGTGACACAGGAATTTCTCGACAACGACGTGTCTGTCGGTGGGCCGTCGCCTTCTGATGACAACTTTCTGAATATTTCTTCAGTGTGACTCAACGCCCCCGCAAAGGTCTAGACCGGCTACACGGGAGTGCGACTGCCCAAGCATTCGGTGATGGGCACGAAGCAGGCTCGGCCCGAGTCCTTCCCCAAGAAGACAACCGTGCGGAGGCTGAAATCGGTACAAATTCCCACCATCCGCGCGCTTTCAGATAGCGGTTGGGATGTGGATTTGGCGAGTAGCACGAGAATGTTGTCAAGATAAAGCTAGGAGAAATTCTGGGGTAAAATTAAAATTTTTTTTTTGGCCTGGCGTTTCCCAGAAAAGGCATCCGAGTATATTCGATAGGATTCTATACACGACTAGCTTGCCTCATCCATATGAATCCTGAATCATGTTCTCCTTTACAAGAGCCCTACCGGGTAACCTCGGGCCATTTGTTAAATTTCGTGGAGTGATGCTATCGAATCGATCGCGAGATTTGGGGTTGCTAGCTGGACGCAAGGCGAAAGCGCGATCAGCTCAGCTCATGCACAAAAATTTTCTTCCGTCCGTTTGCCTTCTCCGTGCTTTTTAGGCTCTTATCGCGCCTTGTGTGAATATGTGCCACCCTCCGCCGAGATCGCCTTCCCAACAGCATATTGTTGAGGCTCTGTGAACAGTGACACACCCTTATGCGCCATTCGCAGCAGCCCAAAAAGGCCCGGGAAGCGAAGCAAATGGTGTGAGATGACGCGTGGGGCGAAATTGGCCATATTGGTCATGTCTCTGATTAGCTGCAAGTCATACAGGCGTTCGCATTATCGGAGCACGCGAGGAGTTACGTGTGGACTGCTATATCGGGGATTGAAGGTGACACACTGACACGATGGAGAGCCCAGCGGTAAAGCCACGGGGCAAGGTTTTTGGGGAAGGAGGGGGCAGATTGCATGAAACGTCCATCTCAATCCTTCGGTGGGCATGGAATGATGGGAATTGGCAGGAGATTCAGCTGACCCCGACACGAGTACCGGAGCGCTTCAAGCAGTAGGTCAGGATAGAATTGGACGGCAATGCATAAAGTTTTCTTATATGTGATGGGAATATTGGACCAAGGAAGGCCGCCATTGGGTGTTTTTAGTGGTTCCGCCAGCAAAATATCACACCGCTTGGAGTCAGCTGATGACCTCTGGAGCAAAGGGCGGTTCGAGGTGCGCCGTGTGCGGAAAGGGCCTTGGTTGACGCAGCGCGCAGCATCTCGCTCGCTGGACTGTGGGGAACGGCAGCATGATTCGTGCGAGGAACCAGGGGCTGGGGCCTGCTTCTGGAAGCCCGTGGGCTGGCGAATACAAGGGGGGTACATGTGCGGGTTAGTAGCGCCTCGGCATCAAATGTATGAGAATGTTCACTTTCTCCCTACAAACCCGCCGAGCCGCTAATAAATCCGTTCATGTTACCCCCTTGTACCCTCGCTCGATCAGACAGATGAGGGGCGCGAGGCACGCGACATTGCCGTGCAGCGCATTGCATTTTGATTGCAGTCGCACCGCGTATTGGTCGCACGGCGCCTCTGGTACCTTTTGGGAGCGCGGCCGGTAATCTCGTGAGGAGTGGGGTGGAGCGTGCAGCATCTCGCGGCCGCGTTCCTCTTTCCGTGTTTGTGACACTGGCAACCCTACAAGGCTTCGCAGGCTCATTCAGGGAAGCCGGAGGAAGCGCCGAAGAAGGTCTCACCGCAACGGATAGGGACGGTAGATGTGAAAGGTGGGCTGTAGATCGGCGTGGGATGAGATGGGGGGTAACCCTGGCGATCATTCGAAGCTAAACCGTCTGCCTGGACCCGTTTCAAACCAAGACCATGATGACGAAGGCGTCGGCTAACATGGAGTGTCCGACGCCACGTGTACCAAGGTACCCGACAAAACAACGGGGTCCTTTGCCGACGGGTGCACGGGCGCTGGCTGGCAAGAAAAACTGCCCGGCTGGACAAGGATCGGCTAGCACAGCTGGGCTCTGCTGGGCTCTGCTGGGCTCTGCTGGGCTACTTTTTCTGGGCTACTCTGCTAACTAAGCCTGACGATTCCGCCGGTACTGCTACGTGACACTGCTAATGCTTAGCTCACCGGTGTAGCGTCTCGTACTCGCCGAGTTCCTTCGCCTTGTGCCCATAGGCTTTTGAGTGCGGCATACAGGGGCCACCTTACCTTGTGGGGATTGCAGCGACTTGCAGCGACTTGCAGCGATTTGCAGCAACTCGCGGCAACGACTTGGGCTATAATTAACCAGTTCCAAGAAATCATGGCCTTTGACGGCAGCCGCCAGTAGCTAGCAGCAAGCAGCAAGGCTGAGGGCCAAGTACATCAAGGTATCGTAATCTGACCCTTGGATGCCTAGCCGGCCTTGAAATCCTTCGCGTGGAGATGCTTTCCCCGCCGGATGCATCGGTCCAGGAAATGTCCTTGTCTGTAGCCAATGGGTGACTATTACCTCTGCTCGCGATAATTGTGACCTGTCGAGTCTGACCTGACTTTGACTAACTGGAGAAAATCCTCGGGAAATTTGTGCTGTGCTGTCCTCAGTTTGTGACTCCGCCGCTTGCTCCACACTGATCAAGCGAGATATTGGGAGGATCGAGGCGGCTGTGCAAAAGCACGACTCAGCAAGCGGAGCAGGCAGAATGAGCAATGAGTAATGAGCAACGAGCAAAAAGCTGGGCAGGCAAAGGAGGGGCCTGCAGACACTGTTGCTAGAGGTTTTCTTGAGTCAAAGGGCGCAATGGCGGGCGAAATGGCGAGCGAAATGACGAAATTGAGTGGAGCGAGGCCAAATGGGCGAAATTATTAACGACGATGCGATGACGTTTGGTCATGTTTCAAAAATGGAGTAGCGGGACAGGAACAAGCAGCGACCTCAGTAAACCGTCCACAGTGGCCGTAGTGGGTGCGCCTGGCCCGCTGTTAAGCCAATCCGGGCACTATTCCCAAACCCGGCGGGTTGGTTGGGCAGAGACCTGGAGATTGTCCACACGCTGCCCGCCTCAGCAACTGCGACTGTGAAGCCATTCCGAGCGCGCGACGGGCTCAGTGGTCAATGGCCGAACAAAGAGCCTATCGTGAGGTGGCCGGCGGGGCTCTCATGACAGCCAGCCACCAGCGCCTTGCGTGCGGCGACTACTGCTGTTCGACCCAGGGATACCCGGGTCGACAAGCTTTGGGAGCGGGTACTACAATACTTTTCACAACGGTCATAAAGTTACTCGCCGTCCGCTCCCTCTACCAAAAAAGCGCCCCCCCCTCCGGAAACGTTTCCTGTTCTCTTCTGCACAAATTCCTCGACTGCTTCTGCTTCATCTCTGCCTCTAGCCCCCCATTCTTCCCCGCGTTGTCACGGCTTGCCCTTGTCTGTGCTGCCTCTTGTTGACGCACGACACCGTCCCACTTCCGAATCAGCCTGCACTGCGCTGGCCAGGTTGACTGCAGACTGCAGCGCGCAGCCCTGTCGACGCAAGCAATAATCAATACCCGCATTGTACATATCCATTCAGCTGACCGTCTGGGCTGCATTGTTTTCTGCAGTACCTTTCGCGCTTGAGGCGCCCATCGTTAGGCCGCTCGTCCTGCCGACAGTATCCCACGATGCAGTAAACACGGTAAGCTCAAGTGCGTTTCTGACAGCTCCGCTTCCTCTTCTTTAACCCGCCCACTCGCAGTTGCATTTGCTGCACGCATCTCTCCCTCCGTTTGCTCCCAAAAACATGACGTCCTCCACCACCATTACCACCAACTCCACCAACTGAGGCCAAGTCCCCGTTTCCAATCATGAACTCTCCTACAATCTCCATCCACGCTTCTCCAGTCCTCAATGGCGAACTGCGCCCCCGACGCTCACGGGTCCCGTCCCCGCAAGGCTCGTTTGCTCGACTCCCATCGAAACAGTTCATTATCACCTCTACCTCAGCTTCTGCTGCCAGCACCTCCTCGTCTCGAAACAGCTCGGCCTCTATGCCCTCCCAAGCTGGCACGAATAACTCCCTACAGTCGACACCCGAAGGCCTCCTACCAGTCACAAACCCTCCGTTTGGAGTGCCTGTCCCATTGGCTCTCCCAGAGTCGGTACTTGTTGCTCCAGGCACCATTCCACCTACATCTTCACCGTCTCTCATGGCCGAGGCGCTCGGTAAGGGCCCGGGCTTGATGCGCAGAGTCTCCCGTGGCGCCCAAGGGATCCCCAACAAATTTCGCCGGAATGGGTCCAACGCTCAGCGAGATTCTAGTTGTGGCCCGGTTATCATGAAGCGGAGGAGCGACAGCCGGGGTGTTACGGATAGTGGCATGGATATCTCAGATCTCGAGCTGGAATTTCGTGATGAGGAGGCAATTGAAGATCTTGGCGATGCCACTTATGATTCAAACAATGGGCTTGGAAATGCTGCTAGCCGGTCGAGCGTTGGATCTGGGTCCGACGCAGGTGTACTTGCACCAATTCGGTTCTCCATACTCCAGCAAGGCACTTTCCTCATCAAGATCACGAGGAGGAAGAGGGAGAATATCAAGTTTCGTTTGGACTTTGAGTCCGCAAAAGTTTGTTGGGATCCTTCCCGCCCTTCAAAACAATTCTACATTGATGATGTAAAAGAAATCCGCGTTGGGGCGGAGGCCAGGAACTATCGCGAGGAGTTCCAGATTCCTAGAACTAAGGAACCGCTTTGGTTTACTATCATCTACTCCGATCCCAATAGATCAAAAGGCCGCCCTTTCAAAACCATGCATCTCATTGCCCCTGACGAGTTTCATTTCAATCTTTGGACAAATACGCTTGAGTCTGTCTCGCGGAGCCGAATTGATATGATGGCAGGACTCGTAGGGACAGGCGAAAAGACCACTAAGTTGGTGTGGCGACGTGCAATGGACAAAAAGTTTGAAGGCGTCGAACACTTGGAGGAAGAGGAGACTATGGGTCTTCAAGGTATCATCAAACTCTGTCGAAGTTTGCATATCAATTGCACGGAGAATTCACTCCGTGCCCATTTTGAGAAGGCGGACAGCAATCACTCTGGCGTTTTGACCCAAGCACAATTCTTAAATTTCGTGAGACGGTTCAAAGAACGCAAAGACATTAAGCATATCCACAAATCCATCAAAGTATCAAATAACTCCGAGCTCGACAAGGGCGGCTTCTTCGCCTTCCTTAGGAACGACCAAGAGGTGGATGTGGATGCTGACTTGGATTACTGGACCAACATATTCGAGAAATATGCTCGTGCATCAAAACCCAAAGCGACACCACCTCAAGCGAGCGCGGACTCGATGCCTCTTAGCATAAGCTTTTCTGCTTTCCAAGCCTTCCTTTCCTCCTCTGCGAACTCGTGCTTTGCCCCTGCACAATCGGAGCCAAAGTTCGATAGACCTCTTAATGAGTATTTCGTCTCTAGTTCTCACAACACGTATCTTCTTGGTCGCCAAGTGGCTGGTGAATCCAGCACAGAAGCTTACATTAGCGTTCTGCAGAAGGGCTGTCGCTGCATAGAGATCGACTGCTGGGATGGAAGCGATGGCAGGCCTATTGTCATGCATGGCCGCACCCTCACCAAGAGCATCCTATTCGCTGATACCATCAAAGTCATCGCAAAGTATGCCTTTGTCTCATCGCCCTACCCGTTGATCATCTCGCTTGAGGTTCATTGCAACCCTGAACAGCAGGCTATCATGAGCGAGATTATGAAAAGGGAATTTGGTGATCAGCTTCTTCTTGAACCCTTGTACAGCGACTCAGTTGTGCTTCCATCTCCAGAAGAGTTAAAAGGCAAAATCCTTATCAAAGTCAAGGCAGCTGCCGAAGATGCTGATGAGAAAGCTGTTGCGAACGAGATCACAACCGCTCGGCGACAGCGCAGCTTTAGCTCACCCTGGTCACGACCTGTCATCTTGGATAACTCGGCCATTCCGAATTCGCCATTGCTCTCCAGCCCTCTGTCCATGAGTCCCCCTGACCGTACAGGATCCATTTGGACGTCACCAAGAACTTCCACCACTTCCACCAATGGCACTGCTACAACTCCTGGAACCTTAAATAGCTCTGCTGAAGATAGCGACAGCCTGCAAGTGCTCATGGCAGACGAGAAGAAGAAGAAGAGGAAGACCAGCAATATCGTCAAGGTACTGGGAGAATTGGGTGTCTACACCCGGGGCATTAAGTATTCGGACTTCAAGAATGAAGATGCAATGAGCTACAATCACGTCTTCTCTTTTGCCGAACGCACTTTCGACAAGCTTTGTAAACCAGAGAATGACACCAAAGAGCTTCTGGAGGAACACAACACGCGCTGCTTGATGCGTGTGTATCCTTCGGCTCATCGCATCAACTCGTCTAACTTCGACCCCATCATGTTCTGGCGCCGAGGTGTACAAATGGCCGCGCTCAACTGGCAAACGTATGATCCCGGACAGCAAGTCAACGAGGCTATGTTTGCTGCTGGGAACGACCGCATGGGCTACGTGCTCAAGCCTGAGGAGCTCCGTTACGACAACGCCTCGATGTGCGGTCATAGAAAGAAGCCCAAGAAGCTGGTCCAATTCTCTGTCGACATCATCTCCGCGCAGCAACTTCCACGTCCTAAGGGCCTTAGCCAGGATGCAAACATCAACCCTTATGTCGAGTTTGAGATGTACAGTGCAGAAGACAAAGGCCGCGGTTTCGCGACTGGTGTAGGCGGACAGGATGCCTCTGCTCGGAATGGCATCTCAGGTATCGGATCACCACTCCGTAAGCGAACACAAATCATCGAAGCCAATGGCTACAACCCAGAATTCAAAGAGACCATCACAATGACTTTGGAGACACGGTATCCTAGTCTCGTCTTCGTGCGCTGGACCGTGTGGAACTCGATCGATGGACGCAGCGTCAACAACGCTCCGCTCGCCACTTTCACCGCGAAATTGAGCAGCTTACAACAAGGTTACCGCCATCTCCCACTCTTCGATGCCAATGGCGAGCAGTACCTCTTCTCAACACTCTTCTGCCGCATTAAGAAGATGGAAGATATGCCCGTTGACGAGCATCTGGTGGATCGCAGCTTGGTTCCTAGGGGATTGGTTGAGCCGACCAGTCCGCTGAATGAGGCAGTCAAAGATCTCACGTCAAAGGGTGGCAAAGGCGATTTCTTCAAACGAGTATTCAGTCGCACTCCAAGCCAGCGCAAAAAACGGAAAGACAGCGAGCTGCTGCCAGCCAGCCGCAGCAGCACAATAGAGAAGTAGCTGCGGCATGTGGATGTGAATCCCCCTTCCGCTGACACTTCGACTTTAACGACTGCGTCATGAAGGGGAACCACCTTTCTTGTACTATACTACCTCTTCACTTTTCGGATTTTGAACGTTTTCCTTGGGAGGTTTTCAATCATTTTCTCATGACAACTATGCCGTTTGAGAACCAACACCCTCGGCCATTTCCCACTGGGAGGCACCAATCTGGGCGGCTATCTGTACTACAATCATCCTGCGCTTCACGTTTTCATGCGTACTCATTCGCTAATGATTTATACCCCGATCGGACATGACTGTTTTCAGGGCGCAGGGCGGAGGGCAAAGGGAACGGGAGTTTATGTCTTTTTCTGGGAACCAGAGTACCATGGGATATGGGAAACTTATATAGACTTTACAGCCTCGATAGCTCACTCATTCTGCTCTTGTTATCATTTTCATTTTCCCCTTCTGTTTCATTTCATTTCATTTCATTTCATTTCACTTTTCCCTCTGGTTTTGTGCTTGCCCTTTTGGATGGATGCCATGATAACGACCTCTAGGCGGGATTTTGTTTTTGTTCCTTACCGGTCTCAGCACCGCGTTGCATCGTCACTATCATGTATGCTGGCATCTAAGTGGATTGCATTTGGCTTTTAGGGGAATCATCTTTTCTCTTCACTATTTTAACGCAGGCTAACGGGCCATGGGCTATGGGATCATGGATTACCAAATTTTTTGCTATTGGCGGCGCTCACGCAGCGCACAGAGAGAGGTAGTTTCAATACAAGACTCCTAGTTTCGGCGGGCCAAGAGACCCCCGACGATCTCACCATTTCTGAACCTCTTTTTGCCTTTGCTTGCAAAAGTGTTTGCCTTGTGACGTGCTGCAGCGTCCTGCCCCATTCTTCCCCCCATCCTTCCTGGCCCATCATCCCTCGTACTTATCCTCCGTCATCAGCTTCGTGTTTGTCAGACTGCTCCGCGCTGGTCCATGCGGTCATGTATAGGTGCAGGGGATAAGGTATATAATGCATATGTATATGTACAAGCGAGCGTGCGCCAGTGAACTTCGCTGGGGAGACATAGATTACGCAATGGAGCGTGGCAACAGGCATGCCAGGCAGTAGCAGCAGGAGCAGCAGCAAAACAGTCTGATGCACATATACGAGCTGCGTCCGCCTGCGTCATCCCCACAGAGCCTGGGGTAACCAGGGCGAACCTTGGCCGAGCAAACCCGCACAGTCGCAGCGAGTGAGCCGCAGCGCGCGAGCCGCAGCGCGCGAGCCGCAGCGCGTCGTGGCGCGTAGCAGAGGGCTAGCAGAGGATGCAGACCCGCAAAACTACTGCGGATACGGGGAACGTCCTGAGTCGCGCTGACAGCCAGCGCTGCGACGGCGGGGAAAGATGACTCAAAATAATGAAAAAGGCCTGGTCTGGGCATCCTGCCGGCCGAGCGGCTGGCTGGCTGGCTGACTGGCTGCGAACAGTGGTTCGTTTTTGCGCGAGGGGGAAATTGAGGGAGGGTGAGGTGTGGAGAGAGGCGGGGAGTCGGGGGGTCCGGTGCTGTGCGCCATTTTGCAACTGCACATGTGTGTGTGTATGCATCCTGCACCCCGCACTGCAGGGCGAAAAAGGAAAACATAAGAGAGAAAGGCCGGGCTCAGAGAGGAGAGACTGTATGCATGCGAGAAACGAGTCGTGTGCGTGTCGCCTCACTATTGCAACGTGCGGATCAGGCCCCCCCGATGGCTTGCAGAGATTGACATACCCGAGCAACCCTGAGGAATTAGAGGGTCCATGATATGTAATCCTGGTAAAGTGGAGAATCGAGGAGGATTTGAGATGAATTGTGCAGTGTCCCGCTGGTAATGCAAAGGTAGCTGCATGTACTGGGCTGTACCTCTCTGCAGCGGGGAGTAGCTCATAGGTACTCTTTCTTCTTGCTTGTACGCGTGTACTGGTTCATGTGCCATTCGACGTCGCCTTTGTTGTCGAGCGTTCCGCCTCGGATCTCAAATAGCCGCATTGTCATCCGTGGGCCGACTTCTGCCAGCTCGACGCTCTGGTAGCCGGGTTTTACAAAGACGTGGTGCCGCACTTCGATATTATCTTCAATGTTTTTGAATGTCACGACCCGATTACCGATTTTCGACGTGGCCTCACGGGGCGGGAAGAGGTGCTTGAGTACTTGGACAGTGCGCTGACCTAGTTTCGTTGTGAAGCCTTCAAAGATCAGGTGAGGGTAGGCCTCAGAGACGGTGCCGCGAGCCGCGTTCGGGATGTCGTGACGCAGGACAACATTGTGGAGCGAAAATGAGGCAGTTGGGCCATGAGGAAAGTGGGAAATTGTAAGTGCAGTCGGAGTGCCGCGATGCTCATGTAGGAGTATAGTGTCGCTGAGGCCTGAGGCTAGAGCACTGGAGACTAGATTCGGGAGAATGAGATTACCGCGGTTGAGGCGAATAGAGGTCGGTAGCAATAGTCTGATCTCTTTTGCAAAAGAAGATAGACGTGAAGAGGGATTTCGTGATGTGGTAACCAGGATGCGCGGGTCAACAACGCCAGAAAGCTGGGCATATTCATCATCTAAAGCCAATTCCTCCTCTACGGTGCGGTCGGCACGTGATTCGTCATATTTAAAATCAGTCCTGAGAGCCTTGTCGTTTGCTATTGAAGGGTCGAGAGGTTTTCCAGAGGCAAGAGAGGCTTTGAGGGCGGAGCGTTTGGATGCGAGTTCAGCATCCCGTAAAGTGTTGACACGGCGATAGAGGTAATCGCGGCGTTCGCGAGCTTGGCGACGCTGAGAAGTGTTAGAGAGGTCATGTTGAAGATACGTGGAGGATTCCTTACTATCATGGTTATAGGTTGAGACTGTGAGGAAAAGTCGTAGGTTGCGTAGCTCTGGGGATTTGGTGGAGGTGAATTCCTAGTTAGCTAGACATCGAAAAATCGTTAATGCCAAGCCGCGAGATAACCGACAAATCACCTGCAGCGAGTGGGCTGTACCTGCCCTAGTTTCGCCATCAAAAACCGCACAACCACTCCCATCTTCCTCACATCGCGCCTTCAGACCAGGCTGGAGATGGTTTGAAGAGCTTACCTAATCTTCTTCGCCTTACCCTTCACTCATCAGGCTTAGCTGCTGCTCGAACATTCCTTACGAGGCTGGCTTTGTCCGCCTTAACTTTCACCATCCTTGGGAAATTTCCCTGACTTTTATAACCCGCAAATAGCTGCTAGAGCTCACCCCGAAGCTTTGCAGCCCGCCATGGAGGGCGCTTTCACTCATATGGGCAACCACTTGGTCTCGGATTCGGCGCCCACGATTAACGCTGGCGATGATGAAAGTATTCTCGATGGAGACCTTGGCCGGAGCACCCTCACCGGTTCCCGTAGGCGGAGAGTAGATGACGACGAGGAAACAGATGTCTATGATGATGATGATATGGAGAGTATGGCCAGCATGGCTGTAGACGGCGTCAACGGCAAGGCTGGGATGAAGGCGGAAGAGGAAGTCGAACTCCCCCCCCACGCTTGCGCGTGAGTCTGCCCCGAGAGCTGTCTTTGGAATTTTTCCTCATTTATATGACTGATACTAATATACTCGATTATCTAGGTACTGCGGAATCCACAACGCTAGTAGCGTCGTCAAATGTCTCTCTTGCAATAAATGGTTCTGCAGCGCCCGCGGCAACACCTCTTCGTCCCATATTATCAACCACCTTGTCCGAGCTCGCCACAAGGAAGTCCAACTCCACCCTCTTTCATCGCTAGGAGATACCGTCCTGGAGTGCTACAACTGCGGCACCAAGAATGTTTTCCTGCTTGGTTTCATTCCCGCTAAATCTGATACTGTGGTCGTTCTCCTCTGTCGCCAGCCATGCGCCGCGATGCCGTCCCAAAAAGATATGAACTGGGATACGTCGCGCTGGCAGCCACTCATCGAGGATCGCTCTTTTCTTTCCTGGCTCGTTTCACCTCCTTCAGATCAGGAACAATTGCGTGCTCGTCACCTGAGCCCGCAAATGATTGCTAAATTGGAAGAACTATGGAAAGATAATGCCAACGCTACAATCGCAGACCTTGAAAAGGGTGCCGGTCAGGATGATGAGCTTGCGCCGGTGCTTCTCCGCTACGATGACGCTTATCAATACCAAAACGTCTTTGGTCCTTTGGTCAAGATCGAAGCAGACTATGACCGTAAGCTCAAGGAATCACAATCTCAGGATCAGCTCGTCGTTCGTTGGGATTTTGGCCTGAACAACAAGCATCTTGCCAGCTTCGTTCTTCCAAAACTCGAATTAGGCGACGTTAAGCTCGCTGTTGGCGATGAAATGCGCCTTAGATATACTGGAGAGCTCCGTCCGCATTGGGAGGGTGTTGGTTATGTCATCAAGATCCCGAACAACCAGTCCGACGAGGTCACTATTGAATTGCGCACAAAAGGCGATCACAAGTCAGTGCCGACGGAATGTACGCACAACTTCAGCGCGGATTACGTGTGGAAAGCCACCTCGTTCGACCGCATGCAGCATGCTATGAAAACTTTTGCTATTGACGAAATGAGCGTTTCAGGGTATATCTTCCACCGCCTTCTAGGGCACGAGGTTGCCGCTGCGCCGATGAAGACTCAATTACCCCGAAAATTCAGCGTTCCTGGACTTCCAGAATTGAACGGCAGTCAGATCAATGCGGTCAAGAGTGTCCTCCAGAAGCCCCTGAGCTTGATCCAAGGTCCACCTGGTACCGGCAAAACCGTTACATCTGCTACGATCATCTATCATCTGGCCAAGATTAGCCAAGGCCAAGTTTTGGTTTGCGCACCCTCCAACGTCGCTGTCGATCAGCTTTGCGAACGAATCCACCGTACCGGCCTAAAGACTGTCCGTGTTACCGCAAAGTCTAGGGAAGATGTTGAATCTCCAGTCGGCTTTCTCTCTCTCCATGAGCAAGTCCGGATGAACGATACCAACGTGGAGTTGAACAAGCTCAATCAACTAAAGAGTGAACTCGGAGAACTGTCCAGCCAGGATGAAAAGAAGTTCAAGCAACTGACCCGAGCAGCGGAGCGCGAGATTCTCAATAACGCTGATGTTATTTGCTGCACCTGCGTTGGTGCAGGTGACCCTCGTCTTGCCAAACTAAAGTTCCGTACAGTTTTGATCGATGAGTCCACTCAATCCGCCGAACCTGAATGCATGATTCCGCTCGTGTTGGGGTGCAAGCAGGTCGTTCTGGTCGGTGACCACCAGCAGTTGGGCCCCGTCATCATGAACAAGAAAGCAGCAAAAGCGGGCTTAAATCAATCCTTGTTCGAACGTCTGGTCATTCTAGGCTGTGCGCCGATCCGACTTCAAGTGCAGTATCGCATGCACCCGTGTTTGTCGGAATTCCCGTCCAACATGTTCTACGAAGGTTCCCTACAGAACGGAGTCACCATGCAACAGCGTCTCCGCCGTGATGTTGACTTCCCCTGGCCGGTGGCAGATTCTCCTATGATGTTCTGGTCGAACTTGGGTAATGAGGAAATTTCGGCTTCTGGTACCTCGTATCTCAACCGTACAGAAGCTTCCAACGTGGAGAAGATTGTCACTAGGTTCTTCAAGGCCGGCGTTCAGCCACAGGACATTGGTATCATCACGCCCTACGAAGGCCAACGTAGCTACGTCGTCAGTTCGATGCAAGCAACTGGAAGCTTTAAGAAAGAAAATTACAAGGAGATCGAGGTTGCTTCCGTTGATGCTTTCCAGGGCCGTGAGAAGGATTTCATTGTTCTTTCCTGCGTTCGCTCCAACGACCACCAGGGTATCGGTTTCTTAAGTGACCCTCGCCGTCTCAACGTCGCCCTTACCCGAGCCAAGTATGGCCTCGTCATTCTCGGAAACCCCAAGGTCCTGTCCAAGCATCCGCTGTGGCACTACCTACTCCTGCACTTCAAGGAGCGCAACTGCCTCGTCGAAGGCCCGCTGTCCAACCTTCAAGTTTCCCTCCTCCAGTTCAGCCGCCCGAAGCAGAGCTACCGTGGCCCGCAACGCTACCAGATGGCTTTTCAACACGCCTCCAACATGACCTCTGGGCGCCCGGGTGTGAACGGTAAGCCTCCTCGTCAGGAGTACAACGATAACGGTTCCATCGTCGGCTATATTCCCGACGACGTGTCTTCGGTCCACTCTTCGGCTCTCGGCGGTGTTGGTGTCTCATCCAACTATCCTCCAATGTTTTCTGGCTTCACTGAAACCTGGCCGACGCTACCCGGCGGTCGTGGTGGTCCTGGACCGAAGGCGAAAGGCAATGGTGTTGCCAGCAGCGTAGCGGGCGAGTCTATCGCAGCGAGCGAAATCACCGACACGAAGAGCAGCATCGCCGATACAAAGGGTGGCGTCAGCCTTGCAGGCCTTAGCCTCAACGACCTCAGCAAACCCGCTTCTCTCAGCCAGTCCGACCGTCTGAAACGCTACGTCGAGTCGAACGGACGCAACGACAATCTTCCCGTGGGCTTCGGCGGCGCGCGTGGGGTGCGCGGGCTCGGTGGGTTCGACGACGATGACGTACGCAGCGTGTCGACGGCCTTTGCGAGCCAGATTGGAGGCTTGGGTAGTTACGACTGATGCAATGTGCGCGAGATATGTCCTCCGCCCTGGCAGTCTTGAAACGTTACCAGACCACTCTGCAGCACAGTCTTCGCGGACAAGCTCGGAGCCATCCTAACCACGATGGCCCCGGCACTTGAATACGAAGCCTTACTGCGAAAAGCCTCCGGCGATGTTCGATATCAACAGCACAGCACACTCAAAAATACGTTAGTCAAAAGCACGCCTTCGCCTCGATGAAGCGGTCGGCCCACACAAAATACGCCTTGTCGTCCAAAAATCAGCCCACTGCTCGGCAAACTCCCTAAACTCAATGCGGCCACACTACACATCGCACAAATTTGCTGGGAACTCAAACCTTGGGAGGGCTATCCTTGCCTGCCCCCCTTTCGTCCCGAAAACAGCTCATTGTTTCCCACACCACTCCCTTGCTTGGTTAGCTGCAGAAAATAAAACGGCTCATGGAGCAAAAGCGCGTCACGGAACGCCTCGAGGCCGTCTTTTCTCTCTCGCTCCTTTATGGGGTAGCTGCTCATGTGACGTGTAATTACGGAATACATTTGCTTCCTAATCTATTTTTTCTCTTTGTGCTCTTTTTCGTGTAAACCCTGCTGGGTATTTGGGGTGGGGAACGGGAATTTGATTCAGCTACTTTGGTTCTACGACTTCGAGGGGATGGAAGGGACGGGGCTGGGAGGGAATTGAATTGCTAGGAAGCGTTTCGTTGGAAAACAAAGTCATGGAAGATTACTATTGCGGGATTACATATCTGGGTTGTGGGTTCAATAGGGCAAAAATTCGTAGCAGCTACTTAGTTCACAAGTTTCGACAAGTTTTACAGCTACCAAAGAAATAAACTATGTAATGTTTTTTCTGTCCCCTCCTTCTCTATATGTACGAACGAGTGCGAGAGCGCCCAATTGTTTTTTAAAGGTTACAATACCTACCCACCTACATGAATCTGCCCTGCGGCTCCTCCATCTCCCGGGACGATTTCGTGCAGAGAACACAGCGGAAGCGGCAGAAGTGCCAGTTTCCTGGTCTCTGGGCTACCTGCGGCGGCGCCCGCGATCCCCATCACCATCTCGGTCCATCTCCCCCCGCCTTCTTCCTTCGCGTACAACGGCTCTACCTGCGGAATGCGGGTAGGGCAAACGGTTAGGGTTGGCCCCGCCCGACCAATCCTGATTTGCCGAGGGACAGGGGCGCTGGGAGGGCCGATGTGACCTAAGCCGCGTATTTGGACGGGGGACTGGAAAGGGGGGGGGACCCAAGACGGGGTTGTCGTGTTCGGTGCTGATCGTAGAGGGAATTTGTGAGCCGGGCCCACGGGTAAATGGGGGCTCGGTTACTGTTTTTCTGTTTGCGATGGCGGTTGGGCTGGGTACCTGTTGAGCGGGCCTAGGAAAGTGGCGGCGGCGAGAGGGAATGGCGAGATTCGCGGCTGCTGCTGATGATGTTGCTGCTGCTGCGAATACAACAGCAAAATCTACACAGAAACGGGCTCGGTGCGCTTTACGTCGGTTTAAGGGGAGGAGAGGGAGGACAGAGGCGAAGAGTAGGATGTAGGAGGGGGCAAGGGGCAGGACCAGCAAGGTGGAAAGTACACGAAGCAGAAAACGAAACGGCAGTTGAGAATCTGGCTGGGGAATTTCATGCAGAAAACCCCCGCCATTTTTGCTTTCTTTGCCGGCTGGTGGTGGCTGGCTATGCGAGGCCACACGCGGACGGTTTTTCAATTTGGCGGGCTAGCGATTGGTCGCACGATGCGGCTGGGTTGGTTTTGCTGGCGTAAGCAGAGTGAGGAGGAGCATGGCGAAGGTGAGGGGTTTACATGGTAATAGGATGGGATGGGGTAATAGTTGATGGCTATGTGCAGATAGGTATGGCGGGGGTTGGTGGTAAGAGAATACGGAAGAGATGCTGTGAGATTATTTGACGGGTTTTCTGTGTGCTGGTGAGAGAGAGAGAACGAGCAGTCTGCCTTGTGCTGTGGCCCTCGCTCGGTGGCTCTCGAGACAAGGACAAAAAAACTCGCGTATCGCTCGTTCAAGCCTCTACCTAACTACCAAGCCTCAAATGTGTATCTTGGTGTCTTAGCACCTTAGTTACCAAGCCCTGTACGGGTTCAGATACTGCCTTCGTCATAGAGCGCTTTGAGCCCATAACAGGCGCTTCGAGGATGGCGTGCTGCACTTGGCCGCAAGGCTGGGCTGGGGCTGAATCCGTGTGATTGAGTGGACTGGTGGTGAGGTTGACAGCGGGGATCGCTCTCGCAGCGGCCCCAATCAGGCAGGTGAGCATGGGGACACAGCGTTGGTGGGCGTTCGGGCAGTGCGAGAGCTAAGCGCACTTCCCGAGACCTAGCGTCGGTTCTTCCCAGGCTAGGTAGGAGATGGGGAAGAGATACGGAAGAGATACAGAACATGCATGGAACACCACTAGAAGGCGATTTCGTATTCCATTTTTCTCCTTCCTGTCGTTGTGGTTGGAGGGAGCGTGGAGGGTGGTGAGGCTGGGCTGGTTTTGCAAGACAAGGAGCAGGCTCTGCATGACGGGCATGGTAGCATGGATATCGCTGGTCCAGTCGGCTGAGAGAGCGGGGAGTTGCGAACAACGCTAGAACTTCTGTTATCTTCGAGAAGCCTGCCGTAACAGGCAGCTACCGAAGCCATGGCCGTCGATGAACCGGCGAGAACTTGTTGACAGAGCCAAATCGTGACTTTGTGACCGCAGAGAGCTGTTATTGCTATTCTGCCAGAGTCGCCTATATTTTTGTATTTTCCTGTAATTCTTGTAGCGGGACGGGCTCCGACTACGAGGCTCTGCTCAAGCTTTCGAGGCGCGTCTTCGCCACTGAGCAGGTCCGTCTCCTCTCAAGATTGTGGCGTGTCTGAAAACAGGCATTTGCGGAGAAGTCGCACGCCACCGGCAGGCTGGACCGTGCAGCTCACCACCCTTTGCCTGGCTTGAGTCAATTGACGGTTGATCGTTATGACGGGAGCACCTGTAGTAGGTGAAGGAGCTAGACTTGGCCCTGCCCCCAGCGGTTGTGATTCCCTATCACATCCCTTCTGTCCAGGCTTTAGGCAATGGTTTGGCAATCCTTCACCCGTGGCGCTCAGTGGCTGGTCGCCTCGTTCTTCCACTTGTCTTTTCACTCCGTAGACACACTTGGCCTTCCACAACCTGCGAGGCCCTGCACATCAACGAGGCGCGGCGCTGCCGACCAACAACCCCCCCTGCAGACCCGCGCATTGACCCTGCGGACAGCTTCACCTATCGCGCGCCGCCCAGCTCTCGACGCAGCACCCGGTACTAGGGTTGCACCAAACTGTCAACCTGCTGATCCAAAATATAAAGTCCTGCCCCTGCGCACCACCCCCGACTTGCCTGGAGTGCGACATCCGACATCCAATTTAATTACCGCGCCCTGGACTCTGCTTGAGCTCTTCGTATTTCAATCTAGGTGGATAAGCTTGAGCTTTATTTCATCCACCGCCACCCGCTCCTGGCACTCAGCGGTCCTTTTCTTTTCCTGTAACAACTACGGGTTGAACGCGAGGAAAGCTGTCGCGATTCCAAGAGGAAGAACTCCGCAACATGGAGAGTCCGGAGAAGTCCCACTACACCGTCGGAGCTGACGCGCCCGAGTATGGCGATCCTGCTGGTGTCAAGGATATCGTCGAGAGGAAGGGTCATGCCGTCGGAGAAGCTGCTGACATGTATGGCGATCTCGCGACTGCTGAGGAATACGGCTATGTCGAGCGAGGGTAAGTTTTTTTATTTCTATTTCTATTTTATTTTCTCTGATTGGATGAGTTCGGACGAGCTCGATACTGGCGTTTCGGTGTTTTCGGTCGACACCGCTATAATCCTCGGTGAACGGGAAGCTGACACCGTCTTAGTCTGAAATCCCGACACATCCAGTTCATTGCTCTCGGTGGTACCATCGGTACTGGTCTCTTCCTCGGTATCGGAAGCGCTTTCTCGCGCGCCGGTCCTCTATCCGTCCTGCTCGGTTACAGTTTCACTGGTGTAGCCGTCTTCGCCATGATGCAATGTCTTGGGGAGATGGCCACATGGCTACCGCTCCCCGGTGCTATTCCTCAGTACTGCGCTCGTTATGTCGACCCTGCCATGGGCTTCGCTGTTGGCTGGAACAACTGGTACCAATGTGCCATTACGCTATGCGCTGAAATCTCGGCTGCTTCCATTGTCGTCGGCTTCTGGAATGACGAAATCAGCATTGCCGCATGGATTTCCATCATCATCGTCCTGGTCGTCTGCTTAAACATCTTCGCGGTTGCCATCTATGGAGAGGCCGAGTTCATATTCGCCAGTATCAAGATCATTACAATCGTTGGTCTGCTTATTCTTGCCCTCGTCCTCGATCTCGGCGGTGGGCCATCCCACGATCGTCTTGGTTTCCGCTACTGGAAACACCCGGGTGCAATGAAGGAATACATCGGCACTGGTGATACTGGTCGTTTCCTCGGTCTTTTCTCCACTCTCGTCAACGCTGCTTTCTCATACGGAGGCGTCGAGATGGTTGCTGTTGCTGCCGGTGAAGCTGCCGACCCCCGCAAGAACATTCCCAAGGCTGTTCGTCGTGTCTTCTGGCGTATCCTCTTTTTCTACGTCCTGGGCTCTCTTGCTATTGGCGTGCTGGTCCCAAGCGACGACCCGAACTTGCTTTCGAAGAAACCCGGAGCTGCCCGTTCCCCATGGGTCATTGCCATCTACCGTGCAGGTATCCCCGTCCTCCCATCCATCATTAACGCGGTCATCTTGACATCCGCCTCTTCATCAGCCAACGCTTTCCTCTACACCGGCTCCCGCTACCTCTTTGGCGTTGCCCAGAACCGGCAGGCTCCCAAGTTCCTCCTCAAGTGCTCCAAGTCCGGTGTACCTTACTGGTGCGTCGGTATCACGGCCTCCATCTCTCTCCTAACTTACATGAGCGTGTCCACCGGCGCCAATAGTGTCTTCACCTGGTTCCAGAACCTGACAACAATCGCCCAGCTCTTCACCTGGTGCAGCATCTGTGTTGCGTACCTGCGCTTTCGTAGCGCGCTGCTCGCGCAGGGTGTCGACCGCAACACACTAGTCTTCAAATCACCCTTCCAGCCCTACACAGCCTGGTTCGCGCTCATCTACTTCTCCATCATCATCTTGTTCAACGGCTTCGCAGTGTTCACAAGGGGCAACTGGACCATCACCGACTTCCTGACCGCCTACATCGGCATGCCTATCTTCTTCGCCCTGTACCTCTTCTGGAAGATCCTCAAGCGCTCGCCGTTTGTCAAGGCATCCGAGGCGGATATCTGGACCGGCAAGGCGGCACTGGATGCGGAGATCTGGCCGGATCAGGTGCCGCGGAACTTCTTGGAGAAGATATGGTTCTGGATTGCGTAGACGTGGGTCCGGACTGGGTGGGAGTAATTGCTGTTTTATGCTGTTTTCCTTTTTTTTCGGACAGAAATTGAGAAGGGTCATCCTAATGCATCATGTGTATGGTGCATTTTATGATAAAGGAGTGTAGATATATCCCCGGGTGTGCGAGGCAGATGAAAATATTGTTCTTTTTCTCTCTCTCCCTCTCCCTTTATGCCAACCGCCGATGCTGATGCTAATCCGTCATAAGATACCTCATTCCGTAGATATCGAACATACTGTTCAAACCATTCCCTCCGTGTTCTTCTTTGCATCTGTGATATTATTTGCGGGACTGTCACTTACATTGCTACCTGCACCAAATCACTCAAGCTACCTAGGGCACCCTCTTCGCTACCCAGCTTCCAACCCACATGTCACTGTTTCCAACGCACCAGTAACGAAAGCAACCACGCAACGACACGCACCACTCTCCAACAACCAACAAAAAAAATTTTCAGCAGAGCGCCCGCCTTATAACACCATCCGCCCAGCCCCGGCTCCGACGCCCTTGGCTGACCAAACCCCCGCAACTAATCCAAAAATCACGGAGGTTTTAGCAATCACAAGCCGCGGCGCGCCCTACGAGTGACTCGTTGGCCCTTACGGCGCAACACTGGTGTGCCGCTTAGAGCTAAAGCCGCGCCCTGCGCAAGGGCCTTGACATGCGCCATACGAGACGAGAGGCTCGACCGCGGGTTGGTTGGTTGGGGGGGGGGAGGGGGGTAGTGGCGCGCGATACTGGTTTGGGCTAAGGCGCGACTGCTCTTGGGGACGGCGCGGCGGGGCTTGTCGTGTCTTTGGTAAGACGCGCCGCGTCAGCACGTGTGTGGGGTGGTTTAGGTAATTGGTGGGATTAGGTAAGCTGGTGGCTGATGAGTTGATGATTTGATGGGTTAGGAGGATTGGGTAGATGGGTGAGAGGGCGGAAGGCTGGAGAGAGAGGGACAATGTGCTAAGTGGGATGGGAGGGATGGGAGGGGTTTGGAATGACGTCGGATTGCAGCTTGAGCTGAAAAGTTTGGTGATGCGGACTTGCTACTTGCAAGGCTGGGCGTGGTGCCGACAAGGCTGTATGTGGGGTTTTTAGTGAAGGAGATTTTTGGGTGGGAGGCTGAAGCATGGTTGTGTTACTGGGTCGGGACGCTAGTATGGTTAAAATTTGTATATATTGGACGAAATAAATGAATGTGGATGTTATTGCAGTATATCTAATGTCCGGATGACCCCATATTGCTGTGTATATATTATCTTTCATTCCATCTCTCTAGTGCTCCCAGCGTTCGAGTATGAGGAGAGGGAGTTCGGGCAGTGGCTGTCTGGTTAGTAGTTGTGTTAGAGTGAGGATGTGTGGTATCAACAGAAACTTTAGAAGAGAGTTTACGTCCAACCGAGATTTGGTGTCTCAGAGTCTCATTGGTCAAATGTATTTGCTCCACATAAAATTCCCGGTTCTAGACTATCTTTAATTTATCGCTGTAAGGCCATGTGCAGTTGTTCGTATCCGTCGTTTCGAAAAAGTGCTGATATCGGCTTCACGTAGATAGACGATTTGAGTGACGCAGGTGAAGAACTAAGGAGGAAAAGGTTGCGATCCCTTCGTCTGGCAAGTGTGACTTTTCGTATTGGGCGCTTTCGGCGCTCCTGCCTGGGTTAGCATGCTGCAGGCACCCTAGCTAGCGTGATTTTATTAGCAAGCCTCACCAAAACGCGATGCCGATGAAATGCTACAGAAGGCCACCACTAAAAACACCTATATATATATATATATATATATTTGAGGAAGTTGGGTAAAAAGTCGTAATATATAACGTTATGAATAGGTTTCTACCCTTCCTCCATTAACTAGCTGCTGATTATATCCCTTGCAACGTCAAAATGGGCACTCAGGTTATCGATAAGAACTAACTAATTAGAATAGCTTAATTCTGTGCCCGTGCTTAGAAATTTGGTGGTGTTCCCGCACGGACCACTTACTCTGAGTACCCTGACGTTGCAAGGGATAGGAAAATCTTCTATTAGAGTCGCTTTATACGCGTTCTTAACGTCAATAAGGATAAGCCGGTAAAGGACCAGCTTAAGGTTATAGGGAGGACGTGCTATATACTTTAAATAAGGTGTATTAAGTGCTGCAAGTGGTTGAACAGTTTAACCAGCGGTTATTCGATATCCAAGCGTCAATGAGGCGCCAGCACCCTTGCTGCCGAGAATCGCACTGACCAGAGGCTTCAACACCAAGCTCTATACAGTATAGAGCCTCTAGATTGGCTTATGAGGCGTGCATATACGAAAAGTCCTTGAATTCTTGCCACACGAAGGGATATCGGCGTTAACTCGGTGTTACTGTCAAACCACCGAGGGGCATCAGATCTGTGCCTCGTCGTCATGCATGCCAAAAGCTTCACTACGTCTCAATACTCCTGTATCGCATTTTCAATTGCTTGTCCCGCTTCCACAATTTCAGCAGTTGACATCGTAACTCTCCGAACCATGTGGATCTCCTCCGCGCGCCCCGGGGTTACCCTATCGCGTCTATCCTTCGTTGTCGCGTCGTTGTCATTCGGGTTGCTTTTCTGGAATTATGGCCTACCACAGTACTCTCCAACCTCGAGAATATCTGGGCAGGGAGAGGAGACAGCAACTCCAACACCTGCACCCCTCTTTATCCCCGCGACATTCAGCAACAGCTACGCGGCAGCCACAACATACCCCGAAAGTGCTACAGAGACATCTGCGTCGGAAGAAATCAATGTCCCAGAAAGTTCTCCTTCCCCAATTTCAGTCGCTCCCTTTGAGCCTTCTGCGATATCTTGCTTCGACGCGAAAGGTGCCGAGGATGTTATGGTGGTGTTAAAAACGAGCGCCGTAGAGATATACGAAAAGCTCCCTGAGCATCTCCTTACCCTGTTTCGCTGCACGCCTCATTACGCCATCTTCTCCGACTTACAAGGCGTTGTCGCCGGGCAAAATATATACGATGCGCTCGAGAACGTTACCGCAGAAACCAGAGAGAAGCAGAAAGAGTTTGAACACTATAAGAAAATTCAACAATATGGAGCAGAATGGCAACAGCTTGCAGATCTAAAAGGTGAAGGTACAAAGGCTCTAGACAAATGGAAGTTCTTGCCAATGGTATACAAATCATATAAGATGCGATCTCAGGCGAAATTCTTCGTTTTTATCGAAGCGGATACATCCCTAAGCTGGACAAACCTCTTGCAGTGGGTCAACCGTCTGGATTCTAGGATCCCATATTACGTCGGTGCACCCAGCAACGTTGGCGATATCAGGTTTGCTCAACGAGGAGGTGGGTTTCTCTTGTCAAAAGCTGCTGCAGAGTTGTACGCAACTGCATATGAACAGAAGTACGTGTCAAAGTGGGAGAAGATGACTGCTGGGGAGTGTTGTGGTGATGTTGCGCTGGCTCTAGGGCTCAAAAATGCTCATGTAGAGTTCTACTCTGCATTCCCGCTTCTGCAAGGAGAGACACCGGCATCACTTGACTGGACGAAGAGGCATTGGTGTGTGCCGGTCGTTAGCTGGCACCATATGAGCCCAAACGAGATTGACATTCTGTGGAACTTTCAACAAGCATGGGTCAAGCGGAATGTGAGTACAGTCCAGTCAACTGCGATTGTTTCTTTGCTATACGAAATTATGAGAGGAATAACCATTCACTTTTACGTTAGGGTTGGGACACTCCTTATCTGATTAAGAACGCTTTTGAGGAATTTGTAGTTCCACGACTCTCTCCTGACCGTGAAAACTGGGACAACCTCTCCCAGGATCAAATAATGACCAAACCCGCTAATGACGATTCCCTTACTGAAGGCGCGGACTGGTACAAGCTCTCGGATCTTGATAAGGATTCAACGGCATCTTTTGAGAGCTGCAAATATACTTGCGAGCAATACAGTGATTGCGTGCAGTACAGATACAAACCCTCCGAGTGTTCCTTGGGGAAAGTCATTCGGCTAGGACGACGCGCACATGGCGACAGCTTAGGGTATAGGTCTGGATGGATTATGGATAGGATAAAGAATCTCACGGACAGCTGGGAGCCATGTTCGGAACCAGACTGGAATTTCAACCAGTGAATAAAAACAGCTCTCCATCACCCACCCGCATGCGAGAAGAACGATCGGACCAACATCTACTCAAGAAAATTTGATACTAATTCGACCCTTTCAAAGCAATTCCTCCAAACGAAGAAGTAGCGTTATCGACAAATGTCTATACGCCAAACGCACAAAACGAGGGGTGGCTACTTATTTACCTCACTGCGGATCGATATTCGCTTGTGCACATCACGCCTCCTTCCCGCGGAGCTTCCGGCACGAAAATGAATGCAGTCTTTCAAGCCCACTAGCGTTCTTCTGCCATCCCAATGTGTCTACTCTCCTACGGAGCTTTGGAGAATATTCGGAGGAATCGATTCTGGTTATCCTAATCCTGAGGATCAACCTTAGATTGGAGAGGTCGGATTCATCCCATTACTCAACAATGGGATTTCCTAGAATCCTGTTACAATGATATTGCGGCTCCAAGCTTTCAGTCTACATTATACATACTTTCTCCTACACAATTCTCCTCTTGTTCGATACTATATTTAGATACCCACTTAAAAATTCGTTGGAGCCAATGAACAATTGGGAAATATTTGAACCGATGGGGCTTTTCGGATTTTGTACTTTTATGAAAACGCTCGAAGAAAATATATTGAGACCTGGGTTTGAAACATCGCTGAGGACCCCGAAATGGTTATTCATTTAGTCTTCAAAGCAGAATTGCTGGGGTATTATCTTAAATTAACAATCTCAGGTCACATTCTGTCCGTCTACTTAGCACCTCATATCACAAGATAATCGCCTAAACGCCCAAATCAATGCCAAGACTCAGTTCTCAATGGAGCAACTTTTGGGCAAGTTTACGAAGAGAACATATCCCACCTTAGCGCGTCTTATTACAAATGCACATCGTCCTTACAGATATGAAAAACCAAGTCCGGGGCGGGTAATGTACATTGAAGCGGCCGCGCGTGATCAACGCTGCTTGAATGGGATATGCCGGGTGGTGTTGAGGGAGGTGCAAAGAGGAAGGTGTCTTTCATCGACATCTGACCCAGACCGAAGCGGAACCTGTGCGTTCAGACAGGGCATATGTAAGCATTTGCTGCGAGTCGCTCGAAAAAGTTACGCTAATTGGTTTTCGCCATTCTGATAGCAAGGACGGTTCCTGCGCCAAATTCGGTGACGGATGTCGTGTCCGTGCCAATCGCTAAAACAACTGCAGCCGACCTGCCTTATGCATTGCCATTGGGCTAGCCGCTTACAACAACGTGCGCAAGTGCGGAGACGGAAAGTTTTCTCGGATGGGTTGCAGCTGAATGACTCGAGAGTGCAGGAAAATAAGCACAGGCTTTGATCGTGATGTGTCTCGTCACATCATTACTTTAATCGCTTCTGCACAACAATGTTCATTGTCGTATCCAAACTATGCTCTTGACATGTGGTCAACACTAATCTTCCACACTATCTCCTAGCGTCCTCTTCTCGCAGATCGTAGCTGAAATCCCCTCATCTCTACCCCTCTACTTACAGTTTCGCCCTCAGCACCGGCTCGACCCACTCCTTCCAACCCTTCTCGTAAACACCCCTCTTCTGATTCGCGTGCACATTGATCGGAATCTGCCTCGTCCAGCTCATCAGCGTCTCATACACATTCCCGTCCCGCATGCCGAGCGCGCTGCACAGGCTCGCATCGGTAAAATCCCACGCATCGGTCAACGCGACGGCATCGGGGACAAGCTCGGCAAGTAGGTCATTGACACAATCCTTGATATCGCGGAGCTGTATCAGAGAGAGGTGGCCATCTTCGACAAAAGAGATTGCATTGATGGATGCAGGGTTCGTGATGGTTGTTAGGGCAAATAACGAGCAGAGTCTCGTGAGCACGCGTTGGTGCGGTGTATAAGGGAGTGTATGAGTATGTGAGATGAAGAATGAGAGAACAAGGTATTCAATATGTGCACGAGCTGCGGAGATAATGCTCATCATGTGCTGGTTCCAGGCATCAGCGGGAGGAAGGGTTGAAGAGCGGAGGTCATTGTAGCTGGTGAAGATGAGGCGGAGAGCTCTGTGCCGGAATATGGACAGCTGGACAGCTGGATCGAGGAATCGGGTACGCCTAGCATCGCAGGGGCCAGCTGTGATTCTAACAGCTTTGTCAACGCAAAAGGAATGGTCATAGCCATCCGACAGGTAGGACATTTGCGGATCGATCCGTTTGCCAGTCTTAAGAGTGTCAATACACTTGAAGAGATAGCGCCCGACTTGTTGCCAGAGGACATAGTTTTCACCCTCGAAGGTTGCTGTTGCTGTCACTGAAGCTACTATCTCCGGCAACCCGGATGTCATGAGATAGCCCTGTCCACCACAACACTTTCGAGAATCTTCTGCGCCATCAGCAGCAGTTTGTGTCGACCACGCCTTGAGTCCAGCAGCGAGATTATGGTTGAATGGCAGGATGCTATGGTTGCCATTGGTCTGCTGCCGTCTGAGTTCCTGATATTCAGAGTCGCATGTCCACGAAGCAAAAAGGATGGCATATGCCTTGGAGATATTAGTTAAGATCCGATAATGCTGAGACTTATAAGCCATGAGGGCGGTCTCAGCTGAGGCCATCCCGTTCGGGCCCAGTCCTTGTTCCCGTACTGTGGAGTATCTTGTGGCGATTGTTACTGCCTGAGCCAGTTGGAAAGCTACAGCACGAATGATAACGGTTCGTACGTATACCAAGGTGGCGTATGAGAGCTTTGCGTGCGCGGATTTTGTGTAAGTGCCCTCCTGAGACACAGTAGCATTGCCCATCAGCATATCGGTGCGCGGTATGCGGACTTGATTAAACGTTGCAAAGCCGTTGCAGGTGCCATTGTAAGACATTTTCAGACCCAAGTCGCCTAGCTCAATACCTGGCATTGGAGTACCATCTTCAAGGGATCGAAACTGTACCATGAATAGATGTGGTCCGTAGTCCTTATCGCCAATAATAAGTCGAGCTAGAACTATGGAATGAGTGCAGGAGAACCCGATTGCCCCTGGCCAGAACTTCGTGGATGATAGTGTTGGGGAGTGTATGATAAACTCGTCCGTCTTAAAGTCTAAGGTGGCAGTAGTTTCGATACCACGAACGAACGTGCCATGGCCTAATTCCGTTTGACAATAAGCTCCATTGATCTTCCCTGCTCTTGCAAGAGGCAACCAATACGCTTTCTGTTCGGCAGTTGCCTGAAGCTCTATTGTGGGTATAAACATGACGGTAGTGAGGCCAAACGGGCTAGCGTTACTCAAAACGTATCGCGGCGTGATGTTATCGAAGAAGTCATGGTTGTAGCTGATTCCATCCTCAAAAGCAGCCTTGCCCCATTCCAATCCTTCGTCATAAGCTTCTTCACGGTCCATATTCGCATACGAACGGGGGAGTTGTGATTGGTGTAAGGTGTTGGCAACTGTTTCAACTCGGTGAAATGCAGCTCTACGCCTCTCGACGGTGTCTTCCCTGTTTCATGGTAAACCACGGTCCCGGGTATTGGTTATGCAGTCCAAGGGGTTGGTGCCCTTACCCTCCATGTATCAAACATGTAAGCTGATAAGTGTCAAAGGTAGCACCACGCCTTGCTTTATCCATCAACTCGGTCTGTCTGTTGAACGGAGCCATTTGTTTCGAGTCGAATTGATCAAAGAACGCTCAATATCTGTGCCAGAGCTGCGAATGCTCAGGTAATAGTGGGGACTATATATACCTGGGCCACTAATCCCCGTTGCGGGGGAGGCGCAAGGCTCTCATCACTCAGGATTCGTATACCCCCTTTCCCGAGAGTCTATTTCGCACCATGGGCGCCTGGAAGCTGACTTCAAGGGCCACACTTTATCAGATCGTCCCGTTCCTATACCGTGCCGCTCTCATTCAGCTTTAGAAGGCCAATAGCGGCATCCGGCTTTCATGCCGCGCAGATATCTGGTGATAGAGAACGTGGCCGGTGAACGCACACCGGCATCGGATTCGTTTTAAGTAGGCTCGCTGACTGCGGTGGAGTTCCCGACTCGACAGTTGCATGCCGCTTGGCCATTTGGTTGCGTATTGGAGGACAGGCCATGCGTGCATATGTGGATGCAGAACGTTAGCACTGCGGGAGGATCCATCAAGTTCTGAATGGATCGCTTTCTGTCATTCCTCCGAAGTCATGGAGACAACCTAGTTAATGCTGCAGGCCCAAGGCTAGTTTCCGGGTACATGGCCACGTTTACAGTGCTGTGCCACTCATGCATGCATCGGCTAATCTGCGGAGCACCAAAGAGGAAGGCAACCCGGGGGCGAGAGATTCGAGCCTAGGAAACAGTTCGGAGCTGGGGAACTTTACCTCGCCGGCCAGATCTGGATGTGGGTCTTCCGAGACGAAGGATTAATGCAAGAAAGACTCCGGCAGCACGTAAAAACTTGGCGTACGGATGAGCAATTGCCTGTTGGTCATAGGTATGCTCTCACGCCGAGCTTTGCTGCAAGTTCAATAAGAGTAACAGATGAAAGCGCTTGACAGGAAATAGACTGTTTGTGGGGAGCTTGAGTATCAAGGTATGCCAAGCGGTGATGAAATAGCCCTGCGACTTCTAAATCAAAAGTAGGGGACGATCGACCATATCCACAGTTTAAGGAGATTTTCCAACTTATGCCTCAGACTTGTACTCAATCTACTAAAGATCTAAGGCGATATATAGGACGCCAGGAGCGTGTCAAGATGGTGGCTCAGATTCGTTATCCGGGCCGTCGGGGAGTGTCAAGCCCACATCTGCAAGTACTTATCCTGGCTGCAGCTAAGGAGATGGAGGCTGATAAGCTTGTGGGAGTGGAGAGAATGAATGGTGGTGGTCAGCGCATGGGGCGGAGGGGCGGGAACCCCGAGAAGTTTCCAAGGTATCCAATGACAGTCACGTGCTGTTAATTACTAAAATTCGTGTCAGGAATGCATACAGCTAGCCTCTTCCGGAGCGCGGAAGCTCCAGTCCCCACTGTTTTATTTCGTCTCGCACATGTCAGGAAAGGGCTACAGAATAAATCCGCAGATGAACTGTTGCGCACACACACACACATTTCTCTCCCTTTGTGGATCAGCATGCGGCTTGCTTCGAGTTGATGCCTGAGCCACCTCACGCACTCCCAATCTCGCGTGATAAAACTGCCAAAATGTTGCTGTACCTTGAGGTCGGTTTAGAGAAAAAACCCATTCGGCAACAGTTCTCTCCTTCGCATAATCCCTCAGTCCGCCACCATTTGTCAATTTCATCATCCCTTATCCTGGTGATGTCCTACGAAAGTTAGACCGTGCGCAGAACACCAAAACACCATGTACGCGTATTACCTTCATAAATTCAATTAATATACATCAATCAGCCATGCCTTCCAATTGTACTTTTAATGATATAGACTTTATTCTACCGATTTAATATTCATATTAAGCGACTTAACTCTAAAGATTGAATGTATATAGCAATTGTATATTAAATCGACAGCTTCTACAACCACATAGATTCGATCACGGAGCCTTGATCCTATTGATTCTATTGGCTGGATCTTATCGATAATCGTAGGACGAATTTCACCAGGACAAGGGATACCTTTGTCATGACAATCTCATTAAATCGCGCTTTGTCTGAATTCTGTTCTCTTTGCGATGTCCTGCCTAATTCGTCATTTGCAAACACTAACACTAGCAAATGCTAGCAACGACCTTGCGGCTATTCCGTATGGAGCTATCCATTCTCACCAGTAGGGTTTTGCATGCCTCGGCAGGCCATGCAATCCCAGCGGCCGTTACCGAGCCTCAGCAAGCAACCAACAGATGCTAACGACGACGTATTGAGCATGGATCCGGATGTGTTGCCCTTCCCCCCAGCTTTCCGGTTGTGCAACTGCGACTATACCCTGTGGACTCGAGGGCATTGACTATCGCAGTCAAGGTTTATCATCACCTCCCGTCCACGGGGTTTTAGCATTAAATTTCCAGCGGTGAACATAGCATGTCTCCAGCAGAATCTCATGCGTTGCCATTCAAGCAATAAGGCGAAATACCTTGTTTTGAAGAAGAGAAGCCAGGCTGGGGTGGTTATATTGAATGGGAGAAGTATCCAGAGAAGAAGAAAGCTGCCAATATCTTAGCAAAATACGATTTCCCACACGTAAGCTACACCCTCAGTCCGACCGAACCTTCGCAAAAGTTCAGGGCTATGGCAGCACATCACCTAAAGGAACAAAAAACCTGAAGACTTCAACGAAGAGCTCGGAAGTGTTATTACGTGTTCCCGACAGCTTTCCCTCATGCTGAACGGCCAACTTTTCGGGATTTCGCGAGTACCCACACGGAATTCTCATTATCCAATTTTTATCATCCGCTTATACACATCAACCCTGCCCCATAATTTTACAAATGAACAAGTGTCTGTTGATGAAACAAACTGACAGCAATTTCAGCTGCTACTCAATACCAACCCAATCCTAGAAGGGGTGAGATGGAAATAGTATCATTACGCCATGGGACCCACGCTGCAGGATATACACGATATCAGTTGGAAATATGTGCAACAAGAGAAATCTCCGGATATGATTCACGTGCTTCAATTTCCCTATCCCTTAACCCGCTGGCGTCCATGGAGTAAGTGGTCCGTGCATAACACCAGAATCCAAACAACGCGTTACCTGAGAGGCCTTTGTTGTGGCAATACAACGCCCGTGAGCTAGCATGACGTCCGCTTGCGTGGCTGTGTTCACAGCCGTTAAAGCGCTCCAAGTCCGGGCTCTTTTGTAGCATAGAGCTCCTCGGTGAGAAGCTTGGAGGGAGTCGGTCATGGCGAGAATATGATTAGCCTTTGTCTGGCATTCCCAAAAGAGCCCAGGTCGGCCCGAAATTGGAGAGTGAGTCTGTCTTGCTCAATCCATCGCCAAGTTTTGCGCCGGACAGGACCTGCAGGGCAGCAGATTGGTGGACGGCTATCTCGCTCGCCTAAACGATCGTGGATGCTCCCCGCATTCGGATTCCTAGCCGGATGCGGAGATTGCAATAAAACCTGCGACATTCCATGCATAGAACGAATCATCCATCAATGCGCCAAAACTACCCAGACTTTCGTAAACGGATATATTTGACGAAGCCTCTTAAGACGCTAGATAAACCCATCGTCGATACTTCAATCACGATTCATGATGCACCTCGCAATGCAGCGCTGCTCTTGTGCGCCTTCTTCTAACTTCCCTCCATCTTCCAAATTCTTGCAACATTCTTTTTCTCTTCTCTACTGTTTTTTCCTCGTTGTGTTTAGCATTTGAAGCCATTCAACCACCATGCGATACTTTTGTTTGCAAATCCCGTGTTTGCGCTCACCGTTGGTGCTTTGTTCTCATCCGCTCTAAATGTTCCAGCCATCTACGCCATCGACTATGATGTCTCCACTGCAAGCGATATCCAATACTATACGAACGAGTATTCCCTCATAGCATACTAATCCTTTCCGGTGTTTACCGCCAAACTTCGTCACCATGCATCCGCATCTAACCAAATAAATCGCAACGACATCTCCAACTCTTCAACATACGCAACCCCAGCAATCTTTCTCTTAACAGCAATTCTCGCCCTCCTTGCCCGCATCTCAATCCGGATTTCAACATGCAACTCACCTTTTCCCCTTGCCCAATTATTCCTCATCCACGCGCTCCAATGCACCACCGCAAATGCGGTCATCCCCCAATCCGGATGTGACTTCGCCGGCGCCCCTCCCCTCCCCAACCCCCTCCCACACCCTCCGCTTCCCCCAGCCGCGCATCAGACATAATCGACAGCACACTGCAGGCGGGCCTGCCGCCGGCCGGGATGGCCGGGATGGCCGGGATCGCAGTGGGTGCCGTCAGCATCGTCTGCTTGATAGCGCTCGGCGTATTCATGCTGTAGCAGCGGACGCACATCCGCGGTGCGCGAGGTCGTGCAGCCGGGCCAGGCCGGGTATCGGACGTACGACGGCGATATCGGGAAGATGATCGAGAAGACGCTGGAGAGCCTGCCGATGCAGCCTCCGAGGCCGCCCAGGCCAGATATTCTGCAGACTGGCGATAGGCCGGTGACTAGAGAGCGGCCGGTAACTGGGGAAATAACGGTGACTAGGGAGAGACCACCAACGAGGGAGAGGCCCCCAACCAGGGAGAGACCGCCGACCAGAGAGCGACCACCAACAAGAGAGGTCATTCTGGTCAGGAAGGCCAGAAAGGCTTGACAGGCCTATGAGGCCGGAGAGGTCTAGGAAGAGACTGTATTATCCCGGCGAGATGAGCATGGTAGTAGGTATGGGAGGTAGTGTGGGAGGGATGAGAGGAATGCTGTAAGATAAATATGTCGATCGGACAATAAAGGATGAGGACTCTATCTATTAAATGTAGCTCTAGGGCCTCTATATATACATGAGGAAGGTATAGGAAATAGGGGGAAAGGGGGTATGTAACTGAAACAGGGCGTTACACAACTAGAACGGGGGGTGGTAGGTAGCAGGGTGGTGAGTTATAGGGTGGCAGGCATTAGGGACAAAGTACGCGGGTCCGATCCCGATCGACAGAATAAAAGAGACCGACGGCTAAGCCCATAGGAAAAGTGTCGACCGTCGAGGTCACCGTCAGGTACCACCCTATGACTCACCACCCCGTTTCTTGCCATCGTATGTCTTCCTACCTATTTCTATTACCTATTCATTACCTATCGCCGACTGAGTGGCAATATCAACCTGGTGGCAATTGGGTAACAGTTACAAGTCGTCGTCAGTGTCGTCGTCAGTCTTTCGCCCCTACCTTGTGTATAGAGAGCTTCTAGAGCCAGCCTCAATCGACAGAGTTCTTATGAGTGGCTTGTCCGTCCGACAAAAAGTGATAGCACTCTTGGAAGCGCTTGCATATTCCAACAGTAGCGGGCGACGGGCGACTTTTCAGAAGCAAAGTTCATGTTCCACAATGTGTCGACTGAGGTGGCAATGTGGTCCCAGTAGCAATTGCGAATCATCGTCGTCAGCATTTCTGTCGAACGGACACGTCAAGAAGGAGAACTCTGTCGAATTAATGTAGGCTGTTGAGCCTCAATATATACAGTCAAGTGAAATAGCCAAGACACACCTAATCTATACCCACATAGGAAACAGGACGGCGATCGCAATTAGCGCGTCGTTCGACAGTTTCGCCACTCATCTCATGTATATATCTCCTTTCTTCATAGATGTCGACCGCAAAAAGGAGGTCAGGAAAGGAGGACTCGTGTGTTGATTAATCTATGAAGAAAAGAGACTATATATACATGTCGACCTGAATCGAATTCCCTTACCACCATCGTACTACTGTCTGAAGACCTAGATCGTCTATACGAACTATGTCTTAGCTGTCTCTTAACTTATAACTAAATGTCTCATCAAATGTCTTATTACCTATTTCTATTACCTATTTTAACTTAGTTGTCTAGATCTACCTGATATATATAAAGAGCTTCTAGAGCCTTCTTTAATAGACAGAGTTCTTATTCCTAATCGTCCGTTTAATAGTTATAAGCCTAGGCCGTCTACTATATTATCTTTAATTTAAAGCCTTTATTTCTATTGATTTCCATTATTATCTTAATTATAGATACCTATAATAACTTCTTAACAAGAAACCCCTCCCGTTATTATATTATCCGTTATCCTTATAAGCCTAAATAATTAGGACGAATAGATTAAGGTTATTAAGTTAAAAGCAACAAATAATTATCTCTAGAAGTATATTAGCCCATTAATATCTAAAACTAATCTACTATAGCTTAAAGAACCTATTTAAGCCTTACTTAAGGATGCTAATAGCCGGGGGAAGATGAAGCTCTTAAAGCTAGATAAGGAGGAGAAGGAGGAGCTTTATATGCTAAAGCTGACTATAGGGATAATATAAAGCTATATAGAAAATAGCTGTTAGCTCTTAATACGTTGCGTAGCTATATCCTAAGCTCTATTTTATATACCTACCTTATCTACACGTTTGAATGCACTACTACCTATAACGTCTTAGTGTTATTTAAGCAGAGAGTTACTCTAACTAACTACGCCTAAAAACTCTAACCTGCTACCCAATATATAAAGCTTAAGAAGGCGCCTTAGAACCAAAACTTTAAGGCCTAGTTATAGGAGTAGGAGAGGGTATATACTAAGTATAAGGAGCTAAATCTACCTAAGATAAATAGTAATTATTTAGTAAAAGACTTAGTATATATAGTTAAATTTATTATACTAAGCTGGTTAGAATATTAGAAGAATTAGCTTAAAGGGCTTAAATAGAAGAAAAAGACGCTTTATATCTTTTTTAAACTAGTTAAAATATACCAAAACTACTATTGTATAGAGCTTACCTAAAAGGGTAAGACCTAATAAGGAAGATCCTTTAGAGTTACCTTTAAAGACGAGTTAAGCGAGTTACCGAATTTAAAGCCTAAATTAAAGACTTAATCGTTAGTAGATAAGTAAAAGAAGGAAAGGCGATTACTACCAAAGTACCTTTACAGAAAACGGCACTACTATAATAAATACTAGTATATTATAGAGTTAATTCCTTACCCATCTTAGTTTAAACCAAGTAATAAAATTTAGAAGATGGTAGATAAAAAGATTACTAATATAACGCCCGAAATTAAGGCCTATATTAAGTAAATTAAAAAGGATAATTAAGCTAATAAGAAGCTAAAGGATAGCAACTAGTGGAGCTCTTAAGAGCCCTATGGAAACTTCGCGGGTTTATTATATAGAAGTTTATAATACAGCTTCTAATTATAAGCTTTACGATAGTGTTATTCTTAAGTTAGAAACTAGCCTATATATCCTTAATAATAGAACTAGATTTATTAGTAATATTAAGCCTATATTAGAACGCGTCTATATAGGCTCGCATATAGAAGAAATCGTAGGTCATAGTATAGCTATAGTTATGATTAACTACCCTAAAGGGAAGAGATAGATACAGCTCTTAGAAGCAGCCTTTATATTAGGCTTTTATACTAACTTAGTATACCTTAACAAGCTTAATAATAAGGGAGTCTACTGGAATAATAAAAAGAATACTCTTTTCTATAGCGATAACGAGATATACGCCTACTATAGCCGCCATTATAGTTAGAATACTATTAAATATAATAAGCTAAAAAGAGACTAACCAAAGGCCTTATTTGCGACTTAATCTCTAAAGCTAATAAAGTATTTATTAAAGCCTTTACTAAATTAGGTAGAAGGCTATATATAGTACTAGTAATTAGGCTATATAGGAAAGAAAGAAATTAAGTAACTACCTTAGTAATAGGCGCGATTCTAAAAGGCCTAATAATGGTAGAATGTAAATTATATGGAGTAAGTAAAGCTTATAAGGTAATATTAAAAAGACTACTAATATAGTTAACGGTTTCTTTCTATAGAATTTATCTTAATTTAATACCCGGAATAGTTGTATATAATAGCGATAAGTACGCGGTATACTTCCTTAATGACATAACGCGAATAAATAAGGTAGAGATAATAGCTAAGAAGTCATCCCTTACCTAAATAGTTATTAAATATTGCAATATTATTAAACGATAGTATGGCTTTAAGGTAGCTATAATTTATATAGGTGGGGAGATATCTTTTATAGGCGAATTTAAGAAATAGGCAGCTAAACAAGGAATTACTTTTAAAAGATTAGCATCTATACCTAATTATAAAACGATCCAGCAGAACGATCTAGGGGGTAATTATATAAAAGGCTCGGTATATAAGAATTAAGGCCTATTTATTAGAGGAGCTATATTCTAAGGTCTATAAAACAGCTGCCTATTTACTTAATTAAACACCTAGTAGAAGACTTAGGTAGTAAATACCTTTTATTATAGCTTATATAAATGCCTCTAAACCAAAGCTTATAGAATGCTATATTATAAAGATACTAAGCTAAAGAGAAGAAAAAGGGGTTGCTAGGACCGAAGTAAATAAATATATAAGGGTAGCCGCCAAGGCGCTGGTAATAGGCGAGCCAATTATAGGTCGGCAGAATATAGCAGAATTTAGTAGGTGGTGTGCCACAGCGTCGTTACATTACCCCCCCTTTTAAAAGAAAGCCTACCCTTAGGCTTATAAATATAAGGTTATAAAATATAAGGTAAGGAAAAAAAGACGCGAGTGCGTCTAGACTAAGTACTAAAGGCGACTATAGGTTATATAGAAAGCAATAGGCTAAGAGCCGCTAAAAAATCTTAGCGAGGATTTAACTAATTAGATAACTTTAACCGGCGGTTAAAGTTTCTAAATATTTAAAGTTTTACGGTACTAGCAGAAAGTGGCGTAATTTAGCAGAATTTGGCCGATAGCTATATTAGGGCTTTAGGGCGTTTTGGTCCCTATATTCTTCTAGTAATTTATTATCTTTATTATACTAGCATTTTATCTATTCGTCTAGGTACTTTAGGGGTTTAGGCGTATTAGGGTATTAGTTATAGAACTTTTTAAGCTTCTAGGGGTAGCCTATAAAGTTCTATATAGGGTACTAGGTTAGGTCTAGATTATAGCCCTTCTATTAAATATAGTATTTTAGTATTCCCCGTACTATCTTATAGGCTAGTATTTTATTAACTTCTTATTTATTATCACCATTTACTTAAACCGGTAAGGGAGGCTCGTTCTTTTATCTAGGTAATAGGTTATTTATAGCTTTTTATAGCTTATCTAGCAAGAAGATAGAGTAAACCCTAATTAAATCTAGGAGCTTTACCTTATATAGTCCTGCTATCTAATAGTCTAGCTTATAGCTAGGTTGTTTAGCCTTTTAATTCCTTATTATAACCTAGACTATATTATTAAGGATAAAGTTAGGCTCTTAACGGTGTTTGTTTACCTACTATTCTATTAACCTCTAAGCTTTTTTTAGGTTCTTATAGGTTACTATCTAAGCTTCCTCTAAGCGTTTAGTGTACTATTAGGCCTTAGTATAGAATAGCTTCTCTTATATAGTCTAGGGTTCTTCTAGTCTTTTCTAGTTAAAGCTTATATAGGGTAAGTATTCTATTTCTAGCTAAATTGGGGCAAACCCTATAAAGTTATAGGGTAAGGTTACTTAGGCGTAGTTTATTAAGGGTAGTAGTTTAGACTAGTTATCCTAGAAATAGTTAATAAAGGGCCTAAGCCTCTAGTCTAGGTACTAATTTATAATCTCCGTTTAACCGTCTATTTAGGGGTAGTAAGCCGTAAAAAGCTTTAGCTTAATGCCTAGGATCTAGGTAAACTTATTCTAAAAGGCCAATATAAACTATGGCCTATAATTAGATATAATAGTATTTAGTAGTCTGTAAATTTAGTAGATATAGTAGATATATAGCTAGGCTACCTCTTTAGTATTAATATTCTTATAATAGGGAATTAAAAACAGGCGTTTACTAAAGCGGTCAACTATAACTATAACCATATTATATCCGTCACGGTCTATAAGTAGTTTATAAAAGTCTATAGAGATATACTACTAAGGGCATTATAGTATTAGGAGTGGCTTAAGTAGTCCTAGGGTCTTATTCTATAGGGTTATAGCTCTTTAGCAGTCCTTACAGTTCCGTATATATTAATTAATATCTATAACTATTTTTAGCTAGTAGTAGTAGCAGTTAATAATTTTATGGGTTTTATTCTTGCTAGGGTATACTATAAAAACTTAGCAATAAGCTTCGCGGATTAGTTTAATCTGTAAATTATTAATATTAGGAACTATAAGCCGCTCCTAGTATAAGAGCAACCCTTCCTCCACTTTAAAATTGGGGTTTTCTTTTATAGTTTAATTGCGGAGGGCCTTTAGAGCGTTAGCCGTGCGGTTAATAGTTAGGAGGCGGTTAATTAGCCCTATTAGTTTATCTAAGGTCTCCTCTATTAATGCTAGCTTGTTTAGCTAAAAGTCTAGCTCCCTAAGGATCTGTAGATTAATCTATTTAGGATAAAGAAGGGCGCGCGTCTAATATTAGGTCTTTAGCTTATCCTAAGGTCCTATATCTTATTCTCTTTAGGCTAGAGTATTAGCCTTAGAGTTTTACTTACTAGAACGATATATAATTATAAAGAAGAATTAGGAGAGTATCTTAGCCTACTAGGCTTATTATTTAGTAAGCTGCTTTATAGTTATAAAGTACTCTAAGGCTTTATAATCTATATATATCTTAATCTAAGAGTTTATCCCTTTAAGCTCTATATATTAGCGACTTAGTCAATTAAGGCACGAGTACGGCAAGAGGGACGCGCAAGCCTATATAATTGGTAGTCTATAAACGAAGATCTAAAGCTAAAGAAAGGAAAGGAGACGGAGGGCGGCGCCGCTTAACGTTATATACGATCCTCTGGTTACGTAATGGCAACTATTTAGAACTATATAAAACTGTCTGCGACTGTTTATAACTATTTATAACTGTCTATAACTGTCCGCTATAATCTACTAATATTTATTAGCTACAATCTACCAGTTTCCACTAGTGCTGTAATATTACCCCCCCTCCAAAAAAGCCTGCCCTTAGGCTTTATACGTCCGTATTATATCTATAGAGTATTCTTATCTTTATACTTAATAGGCAGCTTATTATCTTTACTATTTTAGCACTCTATCCACTTATTAAGGTACTTTAGGGGTCCGGGTTTATTAGGGTAACAACTATAGAATTCTTAAAGCTTATAGGGACTACCTATAAAGTTCTATATAGGGTACTAAGTGGAGTCTGGGTCGTACCCTTTCCAACTAATACGATATTTTAATGTTCCCCTTATAAGCTTACAGGCTAGTATTTCTTTAATTTCCTATTTATTGTCGCCATTAACTTAGATTAGTAGGGGAGGTTAATTCTTTTATCTAGGTAATAGGTTGTTTATAGCTTTCCATAGTTTATCTAAAGAGAAAATAGGGTAAACTTTAATTAAATCTAGGAGCTTTACTTTATACGTATTGCCTATTTTTTTAAGAACCTTATATAGTCCTACTATTTAATAGTCTAGCTTACGGCTAGGTCGTTTTGTCTTTTAGTTCTTTATTATAACCCAGACCATATCTCCTACGGTAAAGTTAGGCTCTTACCTATACTTATTCGCCTGCTATTATATTAATTTCTAGGCCTTTTTTAGATTTATATAGGCTACTATCTAGGCTTCTTTTAAGCGCTTAGTGTACTACTAAGCTTCCTTATAAGATAGTTTTTATATATACAGTCTGGGGTCCTTTTAGTCTTTCCTAGTTAAAGCTTATACGGGGTAAGTAGCCTATTTCTAGCTAGATAGGGGCAAATCCTATAGAGTTATAAGGTAGGGTTGCTTGGGCGTAGTTTATTAGGGGTAGTAGTTTAGCCTAGTTATCTTAGAAGTAGTTAATAAAGGGCCGAAGTCTCTAATCTAAGTATTAATTTATAATTTTCGTCTAACTATTTATTTGGAGGTGGTATGCTATAGAAAGCTTTAGCTTAATACTATTACGGATGCTTTAAGTACAATATTACGACTACTTAGGGAAGAGTCGGAAGAAGCTAGTTGGTTAATTTAAGTACGGTCTAGGATGGAGCCGATAGAGCTATGTAATGAGGAATAGTAACTAAGGTCACGTGATATAATCTATATAATCTATAGGATCTATATAATCCATAATAGAGTAGATAAAGCACACGTATATTATATATAAAAAGGATTTTATAGGAGTACGGTTATATATTTAAGGACCCTTAGTCCCTACCTAGATAGTTCCTTCCTTATAGTAATTCTTAGAATACAATTAGAGTTAATCTATTAGGCAACCACTCTACTAATTATTATTACGTTGTTAACTTTAATTTGTATTACCTATATACCTAGCCTAATAATAAGCCTATTATAGTACTTGCTATAAGGTTCCGTTACATAATTACTACCTAGTTATAGTATTAAATATAGAAAGTTAAGTAATATGCCACTAAAAGCAGCCACTATAACGCTATTAACGGCGGCAACTACTTTAGGGTTAGGGGGTAACACTAGTATAGTAGACACTAACTTATAACAACCTATAACAATAGGATAATTATAAGAAATAGTTAACTAGTTAATAGAAAATAATGTAGTACTTAAAAATAGGATTAACAGGATAGGCGTAGTAAAGGTTAAGTTACTATTAATTAAAAGATTCTTAGGAGAGAGATTAAAGCTTAAAGGATTCCTTATATAAATGCACTTTAGGGTTACACAAGAGGGAGTAAAGCTGGCAATATCTATGGATTAAATAGCGTACGCAGGATTGTTCTTAACAGGAAGGGCACTTAAGTAGTTTAAGCCTTACCTTATAGAAATCTAGGTAAATAGGATAATAACTATAAACTAAGAGGTATAGTTTATATTTTTAAGCTAGAACGGATTTATAGAACAACTTATATAAATATTCGGAGACCTAGAGGCGATAACTACGGCGGAAAGAAAACTTTAAGATATTATATAGTAAACCTTAGTAATTAAGTATATAACGTAGTTTTAAACATTAGTAATATAAGTTAAGTAAAATAATAAGGCGCTTATGGTATAGTATAAGCAGGGACTTAAGGCTAAAGTCTAGAACATAATTATTCTAATAGAAGATGCGGATACCCTAAGGGAACTAATAGATTAAGCGATTAAGATTAATAATTAGATTTACTAGAGGGAACAAACTAAGTAAGGTTAGAATAAAGTTCTATAGTTATATAAGATGTAGAGCACGTAATAACTAAAGCTAAGTTAAAAATTATGGTATAGCGCAGAGCTAATAGACCTAAGTGGTACTAAAGAAGCCTATAAGAGATGGAGTAAGAAACTATAAAAACCTAGAGGTTAAGGATCTAGTAATTATAGGACTAAGGAGTAGAGGCTAAACTAAGGATCTTAGTAGTAGAAGATATTTAGGCGGACTCTATAGCAAGAAAAATGGTTTAAAGAGGGAGCTTATATAAATTGCGGGAAATAAGGTTATTACGTT
>Ga0307515_10000822_pt1 | contig 71528 bp, 67 predicted proteins | sample 17_EM_MG_FD_194513 | JGI IMG/M metagenome (GOLD analysis project Ga0307515, IMG submission 194513) | Populus trichocarpa ectomycorrhiza microbial communities from riparian zone in the Pacific Northwest, United States - 17_EM | ecosystem: Host-associated > Plants > Roots > Unclassified | place... | reverse complement strand
GTCCAGTGGACCCTTGTTTTCAGACTCTCGCTGATCAAGAACAGATCGCCAAGCATTTTTAAACTGCGAGAATCCAAGAACATCAAGTGCTAGAATAGATTTTGTGAGCCCCAGACCTCCAAAAAAATTTAGGAGCATACTTTGCAATCCATGGGTGGTGTGCGGAGGGAGGCAAATGACCACAATGTTGTTTAATCGAGCATAATCAAGAAACTCATATGTATAGTGTGATGAATGGCCATCGACGACCAGTAGGCAAGGCAAGGAACCAGCTTTTGTCTTAGTTTGCGGGCCAAAGACAGTTTCAAGCCACTCTTTGCCAATTTCACCATTACTGTATCCCTTTTCTGACATACGAAGACTAGAGCATGATTAATGACAGTATAGATAATGATTGAAAGGACATACGCAGCTTGGAGTGGGTTATCATATGCCTTCTCACCCGTGAAGTTCTTCCCCTTGAATATCACAGTCGGTGTGAGCACACTACCATCAGCACAAATGCATGCGATGATTGTAGCCACCTCCCGATTGCCATCTCTGACGGCCACTTGAGATCTATTTCTCACACGTCCAAAAACACGTGATTTGCCTGCTCGACCAAAGCTCATATTCGTTTCATCCATAGAAAAGATATTACAGTCATCGAACTTGTGAACTGCATCAACCTCACCAAGCAACTTGAAGTACTGTGCGACAGTATGTTCATTAAGGTTGTTGGCATGGATGTTGGTGAGAGAGGTCGTCCAGTACTTGCTGATTAAGTGGCTGTTCTTCTCAGCCCAGCTGTCGATGTATGTATCACTGAGGGAATATGACGGGTTGCCCAGCTTCAATTGCACAAGCCTGTTGAGGCGTTGTGCAATCTGTCGGTGTGTATTAGGGAAGCCCCGATCAGCAATCTCAGCTGTGAAGGCACAAATCTCAATGCTTTGCGAGGAAGAGATGAGGGCACGGTCGTCAGCTGCCTCAATCTTTGATGGTCTGCCTTGGATACGTGCTGTGAGCGTCGTGTGAGAGCACTTGAAGAGTTGTGCAGTAGAACAAAGAGAAATGGTGTGTGGGGTGGATTCACACTCGAGGAAGAAGGCAATGGCATTCTTGATATTTTCTTCTTTATTTTGAGCATTCTCACGATGAATTGACACTTGTGTACGTTCTTTGGGCATTGTGGTTCTTGAGATCTCGACTGTAAACAAGTGTGATGATTTATACTCTGTACAACATGAAAACTGCCTTACAAAGCTGTCCAAAATGTTCCATTGTATGTTGAATATTATCATTCAATTTTGATAAGCGAGTGGGTGGGTGGATGTGGCCCTGGCCAAAAGTGAGATCACCTATTTTGGTCAAGCGCTCCTTGTGACATGAAATCGCTAGGCGCTGACTCGCAAAGCACAAATCACACTAATGTATGGCTTATGAACGATTTACATATAGTTTTATTTGTCTACAGGCACCGCAAGTGCCATTGGCCCATTGGCCCCGAAAGTACAGTAGGTACTATACAATTTTTCTACAATTTTTCTGGTGATTTTCATTGTACCCCTCCATCCTTTGTCTTGACTCATTCAACTCATTCCCAATTTGGCAACAACTCATGAGTCATCCAAATGTGAACAGCCTCAACTCAACTCAACTCAACTCATGGCAACACTACCCACCAGACAGCTTAACAGCACTCACTATCATCTGAGACCAGGGTAGGCAGCCATGTATCAGATACAGTTACACATTGAGAAGAATATGTTCCATTGCTTTTCCCCCACAGGCACTGCCTCTATCTCACTGATCTATGCTTGACTTGATTCCATGACATCACAAAGTGAGCAATGTGTGATTAGCAAGCCAAAAAGCATTGATTCAACATTTATAGTACACTTATGTGCTTAAATAAGTACTCTCATCATGTGCTGACCATGCTTCAGATTCTTCAACAGAGTCTGTGTCACCCAGGTCAAGTTCCTCACCTGTGATCAGGTCAATTGAAAGATGAGGTGTCTATGTCCTCCTCTCTGTGTATTCAGAGCATCTTCCTCTTGATTGGTGTTAAAGACACTTCCAGTTGGAGGCTGGAGGAATAAATCAGAATTATACATATGTCTTTGGGATTTGGTGTATTTCTTGAGTATTGTATTGAGGATGATGGCAGAGGAATTGATAAGAGTAAGAGGTTGGATAGAACAGAGTAAGACCTGTAGGGAGACAATGGGAATGAGTAGAGGACTGGTTCTTAATTCAATCCAAAAACTGGAGAAGTAAGAAGGAGTACATGAGGGTTTAAATAGTAAAGAGGAATTATGAAATGGAAAGTGGAGCCTGCTTGCTAAAGTAAAACACCATAGGTAAAGTGTGGAGTAATATGTCATTGTATCTGCTGTATATACCTGAGAGCCAATGTATCTGGCAGGAATCATAAGTCTGTATTTCACTTCACCATAATTCCTACAAACTGATGGGTAGTGGGTAATGGTAATTGGAGTTGGCTTGATTAGGTTCTGATGGGTTTGGTGTTGTTGAATGGATAAAGGAAAAAATCGGAATTAAATTGTGGAATGCATGGGGCATGACAATTGAGTGGTGTATTTGACAGCATGCTGTAGTTTCCAGCCTTGATTTGGTGCAAAAAAGTGGCTTTTTACCAGCACAGGTCATTGGAAGCCCTGCAAGGCAGAACATTTGACACTTCTCATTCCACTTCACCACTGCCTCAGCATGAATCTTTTTATATGCAGCATTGTCTGTTTGTTTTTGGGCTTCATCTGCCTTTTGTTGCTCCCTTTCATTTAGGATAAGCAAATGTTCATCCATGAACACATCACCTGTTGACTCTACCTACTGCCCACCTGGAAATGGGCATCCTTGAGCCATTTTCTTTCACTGTTCCTTCAAGTGAAGTGCAGTTTGCATTTGGCACAGCTCCAATGTCATTGATGCAAGCCATGCAACTGCAGGAGCTGCAACATCTTCAGCACTGCAACTATGCTGAATGAGGAGTTGGACATCACCCCCCAACTGCTGAACAAGTTCAACTTGGTCTGCCTCCATCATTGCATCCAACTTGTGAGTTTGTTTTGGTTTAGATGATGCATTGGATGGTTTTGGAAAGATGGGAAGGTGGAGATCATTGGCCTGCACCACATTTTTTCCAGTTATGAAAGGTCAGGCTACAGAACTCATGTCACATTGGTAACCATGTGTCACACTCCATGTGTTCCCATTATTTAATTCTGATTTTTCTACCATCCATTCAATGACTATCAACCCATCAGAACCAAATGGAACCAAATGGAACCAACTCCAATTACCATTACCCATTACCCATCAGTTCATAGGAATTATGGATAAGTGAAATATGGACTTATGTATTTCAGTCCCATAAATATAAGTTCAATGGTCCCAATGGAGCACAGCACTTATATTCACTTTTATAGTATAAGAGTAAGGGAGTATGTTCATAGTCACTACCTGACACATATGTAGAACTAGTTCCTCAATAATAGCAGTGTGCACACCTTAGGATATGATTCCTCAGACATGTGGTCAATGTGCACAAAGTGACTATAGAAGAGTAGTGTTGGTTAGGTAAGGGTAATCAACTGCTATACAATGTAGAATATGTAATAAGACTTTAATGACTAACTATCTTTTTACCTATTGTCCCATGCACTCCTGTGATGGAATCTGTTGGATGGCTATGACACATCATTCCAGCCTCAGACTTGCCCCACTCCAGCCTCACCTTTGTCTGGCCACACTCCCTGTTTGTGGCCTAGCTGCCCAAGCCATGCCCCCACAATCTCTGTGCCACTATTTCCCTATCAGGTCTGCCTTATTGTCCATACATCTTCTGTGGTGGCTGTTCTTATCTGTAGGCCATTTGGCCAACCTATTGTCTTGATCATGTATATAGGTGCAATGAGTGGAGGGGGCAAAAGATCCTCATGTGATAATACCACCTTTTTCCTCCCTTTTCCTCTTTATTCCAATGATCTCTGCTCCCTCCAATCACTCCAATATCTCTGACTGATCACCATCTCTCATTTGACTACTGCTCACTCACCCCTCCCAACATCTCTCCTCCATTCCTGATCCCTCTCCCAACCTCCTTCCAATCCCCTTGTCCCCTTTCCTGTTTCCCATGACTTGTGTTTCATATTATGGACTCTTTCCTGTGATGCCCACTTGTATACTATGTCTCTGCATGTTTGTATCATCCCTGCATGCTACTGGACTTATTCCTATGGTGTGGACCCACCTCCACCCTGCACACTCCACTATTTCCTCTTCGCCTCCACTCCCATTCCACTGCATTCACATAGCCTCCACCTCACTGCCTGTGTATAATTTCCACTTCCACTTCCACTTCCACACCACCCCTGCCTCTGCTTCTCTCCACCTACACTATGCAATGTCACCCACTTTACTGCCTTCCACTCCACCACCTCCTGCAGTCTGGTAGCCACATGTTGTAGATTTAGACTTTGTATTTAAGCTTGGACTTGATGAGGAATGTCCCTCACTCAACATCTTGATTATAGACATTTGTTATTGTGCACCCTGCTTTGATTGATTAGAATCCTGATGCCCCTTGCTTGCTTGCTCACTTGCCCCCTACCGTCAGACTTCGGACTTCACACAGTGGATGACTTAACATTTCTATATGGAAAACGTCAAGGAAAATGTTTAGGAAAATGTCACTTTATCCTCAAATATTACATTGATTCTGACTCCATACTGAATACATTTTTGTCACATTCTCTCAACACATTAAATGCTTTCTAAATGAAAATTGAAGCAGCTCTGTATTAACCTATTTGAGTATTACTGAAGGAATGGGCTGAGCATAGTAAGATACTACTCCAAATTACATCCCAGGCATGGTGGAAGCAATCTATATGCATTATCTTAGCTATTTTTTGATGCTCCACATGCCTAATGCTGATCAGAATCAGTGCAAAACAGAAGCTGAATGCAAGCATCATTCTGTACAGTCATAATATGGACATATCTAAAATTAGGATCCTGGTCTGCTGTGGTAGTACCTCCACCCTAGTCTCAACCTGTGCCTGTCACTGTCCAGGCATTTGGCTGGGCATTCTACAAACATTTTCCAGACATATTCTGCAAACATTTTCCAGACAGCAAAGCAAGACAACAAAGCAATCACCTCCACTTCACACCTCACCCAGGCTATGCAAATTACACCCACTCAAGCCACTAGGATGCAGCCCTTATTAATCAATGAACTCATATTCCACCTCATCCCACTTCACAGCCTGTCCACCCACATCCCTTTTCCACTCAAGGCAGTGTTCAGCATAAGTCCAGTTGCTGTGCATATCCTTTGTTCCATGCTCCCTGTTTTACAGCCCTGTCTGTTGTCCCCACACTACTTTCCCCCCACATTTAAAGACCCCACTCAACTCTGACTCAACCTTCACAACAGTGTCCACTTTCTTTGAGCCTTGCACTATCTAGTGCCTTTGGCCTATTGGATAACCAACATGGTTCACACATTCTACAGTAATGCACTATACTCCATTGACTGATGAACCTTCCAGGACACAGGATTTGGTACAATATTCCATTATCCACCTGCATCAAATGCACCAAAAGACCTCCAGAATGAATCAAGCATACTTTTCAGCACATTACAGCTTGAGGCTCAACTTGAAGATGTATGCACTGTATTTAAGCACAGGCTGAGTACCAAAGCCAACAAGCATCCACAGGAATCTGATGAGGAGATGATGCCTGCACCTCCCATACTCCCAGCCACAATCAAGAGGGTTCAACATGAACACCCCCCTGAAGTTGCACCACTCACAATATCTGGGTTCACTGGGATAACTATGGTGAGATTACCACCTCAATAATCATTGTGTACTCATGCACCTTGGCAGGTTTACAAGGCAGGAATCAAACCAGGAGGTGATTGGCTCCAGAGTGTTCAATACTCTGATGTTACATTTGAACTGCTCAAAGTAATGGCCTTCCTAGCTTGATGTAACAAAGGACTGACCACAATCTTATTAGCAATTATGCCATGTCCACCTTCTTGGTATCAGAGCAGCAGACTACCTTCAATATGGAATTTGGACAATCTCTAATGAGCCTGAACAAAGGCTTAATAAGAACTATTTCCTTGGCACCTCCTTCAATCTTAACCAGAGCAAGGAGAGTAATCTAACACAAGAAACAATTTCTGCCATCTCTGCATCTTTCCAGCAGGCAGTTGCATCTGGGATCTATGAAAAGAAGCAGATAGTCAGGGTATATGAACCAAGCAAGATACATGAAGCCTGTTACCAGGCCCTGCATTGGCAGGTCACTTTGCAGATGTCTAGCAATATCACAAAACCTCCTGGTTGGTTATAAACCCAAAAAGTTTATCCTGGGTTTATAACAGGTTTATAGTGGGCACCACTTGATATAAACTTGTTATAACCCATCATAAGTACTGAGGTGTGAGGCAGAGACTGTTGATCAAAGTTAGTGGGCTGTTGGGTTGTGTCTGTAACTTGCCTTCCACTGCAACCACAAGTCTTTGAATGACCATCAATGTTGACATTCTGCCATGTGGGATATGTAAAAGGAAACCAAGGACACTAAGGATGCCTTCAAGAAGCATGTTGCAAACTGCTGGCACAAGGCCAAAATGAGGAAACAAAACAACTGGCTCAAATGTGCCTTTGCTGCCTCCATAAATGGTCCGCTGCATTTTACTTAGCACCTATATTCAACTCACATCATTCCAGAGCCCAAACCCATAGAGTCAAAGCACAATCTGCCATGCATCAAGTCCACTGTACATGCTCACCAGAAAATTTCAGACTTGGGGGGGTTTTTTTTTTCAACTCACTTGGACTCAACCACACCCTGCAGCCACCCCTTCATACTTGTAACCAATGACAAAAACACATCTCCACCAGGTCATCAAGGCATCTTCAGCTTCTCCAATGGCTCGATGACAGCATACACTGCCCCACCTGCATGCTGACAACTGCCCCTGTGCATTCACACACTGGCTCCCAACCAACACCTCTGCCTGTCAAGTTCATAAAGTTCATATCTAGTTATCAACATAAGGTTGACTCCATCCGAGAGGCCCCACCACAGCCACACCTGTCAACCTGTCAAAAAACCCAGCCTCAAGCCTTCAAATTCTGGGGTCCGGAATTTTTTTTTTGTATCTGTAGCTAGTTTCGTCTTTCAATAAAATTATCAATAAAATTATCAATTATAACTCTGTTCAGACGCGTGTTCTGGCCCCCCGAAGAGTATTTATTATAATTCTATTCAACTGCGTGCTTTAAAAACAAAGCAAGCTCGATACAAAGCAAGGACTACAAAGCAAGAGCGCGTGACAGGCTAATCAAATTTTGGTCCGAAAAAAATGAAAACTCCCCAAAGGGCCGTTCTCGCCTAAAAAAAACCCTTCGGCCGAGACACAAATTTTTCAACAATGGGGCCCAAATGAGGGCGGCGGGCACGATTTGGAAGGAAGTAAACTATGTATATTAATTATCTACATGCTTTACATCAGTTGTTCTAACTACATGGTGTGGGCTCGGCGAGGTATTAGCCCACCAGTCAAGGTTGGTGGCTGTGGTCGGGCCTCTCGGATGGAGTCAACCTTACTTAGGTAGGTCCTCCATGTGCATTTTCGGACTTTTTTTGGTTTTTTTTTTGGTTTTGAGTCAACCACAATTTCCCAAACCCTGCAGCCATCCCTTCAGACCCTCTCAACACAATGGTGTGTATCAACTAATGGAATTTTACAATGATGTGAGTGTTGACCATTACAAACCCTCTATCCTCAAGCTAATAGCTCAGGAACAACTACAAGACCTCCTCCAGCCCACTCTCAAATACACACTCTCTGTATGTCTGTCAATGCTGACACTTGTTCTTCACATTCATCCCCACACAGTTTTTTGCCCAAAGAAACTGGCAGTAGCACATGCATTTGCTCACAAAGGTTATGTGGTTGCCCTTCTCACACAAATCCCCTCTAAACTCTTGGATCTTAAGCCCCAAATAACTCAGAAGGAGGAATGGCTGCATACTTTCCTGCAGACCTGACCCAACAAGCCTCTTCAACTTCTGCTTTCACATCCATCTCCTAAAAGTTCAGAGTGGTCACACCCATAAAGGTCTTCCATCCCACTCTCCTTCATTTGTGCATCAAAACAGACAAGTAACTCATGCACTACCCAGGTTGCAATCCTCAATGCATTTGGCCACTTGGTGATGAAGATGATGAGGGAGAAGCCAACATGCCAGATTGCATTTGCAGTCTGGGCATGATCTTCCCTCCAATTCATTCAGTATTATGGTGGTTATACATACATCTGCAATATCATTCCTGTGCCACACCTCTGCAGCCCACAGGCTCATGTGTTGATATGGCACACCCTCACCTCTGCATACCAAAGGTGGATCACAGCTACCACCCATAGGGTTCTATGAGGATGACTCACCATGGAGTCCACCCCTGACTAGTAGCCCACCATTAACTACAAGCCCAATGCCAAGTCTGCTCACCACCCATGATTATGACAACTGTACTTTGGCACTTATGGATTTGCTGGAGAATATGGGTAGCATCAAGAATCTGGCATATGCAGCTGACAAGTGGATTTATGGGCATGTGCTGATTCCCTCTATACAGGCCGATTAGCCCCACAATGCAGCATCCAGATGCACATGCACCTCTATCCAGCGGAATTGCTGTAGCCACACCACAGGTATTTGTGGAGAATCTGGTTGATATAAGTACTAGGTTGTGCATACACAGCCAACAAGTGGATCATGGGCATGTGCTGATTCCCCTATACAGGTTGACACTGGATCCAGACACACCTGTGCCTCTATTGGGTATGACATTTGTGGATGATCTAGTTGATATAAGTATTCTGCCTCTGTACACAGCTGACAAGTGGAATCTGGGCATGTGCTGACTCCCCCTATACAGACTGACAGGTGCTGCAACACAGGATCCAGGCACACACCTGCCTCTATTGGGTAGGACACCTGTAGTCACCCCACAGGTATATACATATGGTGTAGGAAATGGCCAAGGATGGAATGGCCCATTCATCCTGTTCAGATTAATAAACAATAGTACTGCCTGCTTGGTTTCTATTGGACATTCCACATGTTAGAGTGCAATGTACCATATCAGAACTTATTTAAACTATATATTTTGTGTTGTATACAATGCCTGCACCATAAATCTGAGCATTCCTGACCAGTAATTTTTGCAAATGTAGCACTCAAGATAACCAGGGTTATATAAGGTTAAGTATCAGGTTATAACCCAGCTATAACCCATTGTAAACCTGTTGTAAACCCATTGTAAACCTATTATATGAAAATACCCTTTACTATAAACCTAGTCAAGGTTTACTGGGTTATATCAGGGTTATATCTAGGGTTACATGGGTTTCAACATTTTTCAGACAAAGCCAGAACATGAGGAAGCAAGGAAGCAAGAGAAGAAATTAGCCCAACATATTTTGTATGTTACTTCATACCCTATTTGAGCTGCATTTCATATATAACTTCACAGAAGTGGCTTGTATTCTGTTCTGTTATCAAGGATCCAGAAATCACAGGTGCTATATCTGTTCAATTCACACAAGTGGAGCAGGATAATGCATTCAGGAATCTCTTGATCATGTGTGCAGATGGGATGTCCAGTGAGGATAGTGAATACCCCACCACAGGGGGGATTCTCCTGAGAAAAAGGAGGGCTGTATGGTGATCAAGGGAGCTGCAAGACTTTTAAAGACTGTGAGGTTGAGTATGGGTCAGGTCATTCTGCTGCCATATGCAGAACAAGATGAACCACTCCTTGGCACAAGGCCTGCACCTCCTGGCCTCTCTGCAAGTCTCTATGACCCAGAGTATGTACAGAACATCTCCACTACTGCAAAGGAGCAGCTTAATGTAAAATGATTCCAGTAATCTTGTTTGTTCTCCCTATCCTTTCCCAAGTATAGATTTATTTTCAGATAAGCAAGCATTGATATAAATACTTTGTGGTTACAAATACTGGTTCAGGGAACTGTTGAAGATCCAGCCAAGAGCACATTTTATCTGTCCATCACAATGAGGTGTATCAGGACATCTGTGAATGAACTAAATTTGTCAAGGGACAGTGATTTGGTAAATGACAGGACCACATTCATTCTGAGGCTCATAGGTTATGACTTGATGTGACTTGTAGGCCCATGGCTTGAAACTTTGTTGTGCCATCCTCAAGGGAGGGCTTATAAATCAAGGGTTATTATGTAGAAGCCATTGGGCATGCTTATTTTGTGTATTGGTTCTGTTATTTGATTATGGACTGATTGTACTGAGCCCTTGTTTCAATTTGTGTATTCTATCATCATTTCATCATCCATCATCCAACCATGTGTTATTGTATCAATTATGAATATCATCTTGGTGGCTCAAAACCAGGAGCAAGCATCCTTCCCCAGAGGAAGCTAATTATACAGTATTCTACACAATGTGAGGCATGTGCCATGTGAGTGATGAATCTATAGGCAAGCACAAGAGGAAGGAGGGAATGAGGCAGAAAGGCATACCTGGGGGTAGAGTCATGAATCTGGTAAACAGGGACATGGGGAGTGGGTGCAAGTTGCAATCAACTATTGACAAATACAGAAGATAATAAGGATATACAAGCTATTACTTCAAGCCCCTCCTCTTCACCTCTACTTTCCTCTTCCTTCAAGCCATGGAATCTGATAGCCATGATGCTGTGAATATTTGACAAATGCAGAAGGTAACAAGGATATACAAGGTATCACTTCAAGCCCCTCCTCTTCACCCTCTACTTTCCACTTCCATATTTATAAGGCCATGAAATCTGAATACCAGAATGCTGTAAATACCTAACTCAAAGGTAAATATAGAAACACCAAATCGTTTCTGCACTACCAAAATCTTTGCTATCCAACTTGGCCTTCTTTGCCAAGGAATAAAAGTATTTGAAAACACCAGCACTGGGGGCATTTGAAGACCAGATTTCCTTTGGAATACCAACTGGTCCTTCAAAGCAGTGGCAATCATAAACAATGGCATTGGTATGAGGGTTAAGGTGCACAGAATAGTTCCAAAAAAGCCAATCTTTGGTATCCCAGTTGAAAGCCATGGCAACATTGTTGCCAGTATTATACCCTTGGTGACAACCTTCAGTGTCAGTCAGGATAAGGTCACCAGGCTTCTGAATTGCAACAGAAAAGGAACCAAAACCAGAATGGAAGAGCCCCACTGGGTTGAAGAAGAGTGATTTATGCCTCTGGTGGCACATGCACAACCAGTCTGTAAGGTGTGAAATTGTGTGGTCCCTGGGTGACACTAATGATGGCTAACCTTTAAAGTGGAAGTGTAGAGCAGTGGTCTGTGTGGCATTTTTGAATATCCAGACTTTAGGGTAGCCAGCAATATGGAAGTTGGCTGAATTCAAATCACCATCTTCCTGGTGATCTGGAAAAGGAGTCCCTGCTCCTCCCCAGTATGTCCAAGGGGTGACAACTCCACTATAATCTTCAGCAATCTTCTTCAGTATGTCAGTGGGTGTCATAGCTGGGTTGTGTGCTTTGAGGTTGGTGGAACAGATACTTGGGAGGAGATTGTCTGGCAAGTGATTGAAAACCATAGCACATGGGTGTGAAAGGGAATTAAGAAAGGAAGAAGAAGAAGTAGAACCAAGTTTTTGAATTGTGTCAAAAGGGTCTTTAGACAAGGTGGTCAGAAGTAATTCTGCAATGTTCAGAAGAGAGAGCTCACCAGACATCCCATTGACATACAAGTGACTCTTCTCATCACTTGGGCAGCATGAGAGCAGGTTGATAGCTTCTTCATCAAGTTGTGTCTTAGTTACCCATTCCTTCTTGAGCATTCAAGTATTGGGGCACAACTGGTTAGATGGAGATGCTGTCCAGATGTCTGGTAAAGATATCTCTTCACCATCTTCAGGTTGCTCATAAATAACAGCAGAGACAGCAGTTGTGTTGGGTGTGCTTGGGCTTGGATGTGCTCATTCAAATGCTGTAGTCTGACCCTGGTGACATTTTTGTCATATTTGTGGTTAGGTGCTGGGAGTGAGAGTTAGGTAACTATTCTTCAGACTAGAAGTCTACTGACCATGGGACCAAAGCTAGGAAAATCACATGAGGACTCTCTCACTCTGTTGAGAGTCTCTTCTGGTCCACCCCACCCTGGTATGGGAGGAGTCTGTCAGAGCTGAATTCCATCATACTGCTTGAGTGCAGTTTTGATTTCTGATGAGTTCATCAAGGCACCAACTGCCTCAGCTGAACACAAATCAATGGCATATATGGGGATAGCACATGGAGCTGTTAGAGATACCCTGAGGTTCATGGAATTGATGGGGGAGTGGAGTTCGTGCATTGACCCAAGAGAGGTTGATGATGTGGGGTAAGGGGTAAGGAGTGGGAGCTGTGAGAGCTGGTGGAATGGAAGTATAAGGTAGAGGGGGGTTGTCCTTGGCCCTAGTACATTTGAAGCTGGTTCCATCATAATCCAGGTGGAGCCCAAGAGAGTCAATGATTGACTGGATCCTACTACTAGAATCTCAGAGTAAGCTGTTAAGCTTTGTAGGTATAGTATCAAAACACTTACTTGGAGTTCTCATGAATCTTCTCCACACAGAGGAGCTGCCTGTTGCAATATGTCAGGGTAGTGGATCGAATGATAGGCATACAACCTGAAACTCACAGGTTTTGATAACTCAGGGCCCTAGAGAAATCATCCAGTGGTTGCCCTGTCTCAATGGAGACAAGGAGGGGCAATCTTATCTCAAATGCACCAGGTGTTGATTTCTTCCTCAAATGGAATGCAATTCCATTTAGAGGTCTCTCACCAGATGCAATAGTAATGTACTTTGCATCCAGTTTATTGGGAGGGACATGGTTACCTGGAACCTCACTGCAGTTTATGGCAGTGTGAAGGGCCAAGCAGAGTTCCTTATGGTCAAATTGAGAGATGACATTGTTTAGTGGGGCAAACACCAAGATCAGAGCAAATCCTGGGGTGTGTGACATTTCTGAGATGATGGTGAAATCTAAGATTTATGAGCACAATTTCACAAGAGATGAGAGGGTAGATAGCAGTATCAGAGCTATAAGTAATTGTTCATCCAGTACTTAAGCTACTTCAAATGGCATTGGGTCATCTCAGGCTCAACCACAATACTACTTGGCTAGCAGGGAGCAGACTTTGAATTCCTACTAATCACAGAATAGTCTACAAAACTAGGGGTTATCTTCTATCAAGTTCCTCTCACCCACTTCTGTCTATCACCTTCAGCCTGAGCATGGGCATCCAGAATGCATCAACACTGTGAAAATTTTGTGTGGAGAACCTCAGTGGTCTGCACAGCCTGTGCAGGTCAAGGTAAACCCTTGTGCAGTGTACTGTCCTTCTCCATCCTCTCAAGCTCCTCTTCCCATCTAGCATTCCCCACTCTCTTCTTTCTATCACTCTTCTTATACAGTGAGCAAAAAAACTGATTCACAGAAGGTCAAATTTTGCTTGTGACTCAAATTATGGCCCAGAGAACAAAGGTAAACCCATAGGAATTTGTGATAACAAAGCTGGGTATCATGTTCTTTGTTGTGTCAAGCACCAAATATTTGGCTTCCTTTGTTGATTTGATATTGACTTTAGAAAGGGCCCACTCAATGAATCCATTTTTTTGCCTGCACTAAAATGGGCCTAATCATATGATATCACATGGCTAAACCTAAAATATCATGTAACCTGCATTCAAGAGTATATATACCACCTCTGGGCATCAACTACCCCCTGGAAAACATGTCCTCCAACACCCAGCAACTATTATCTAATTCCATCTTCACTTGCCCAATTGGTTCAAGAATTCATCTAACCCCCACATATGCCAGGCCCGCCTCTGGATCAAATAAGAGGTGGGCCTGTGGGTTGTGGATGAGGACCTGCTCACCCTTGCAGAGCTTATCCAGAACGATTGGAAATGGAAGTCGAGCTTCAAAGCACACTTGAAGTTTGAAACCGAGCAAGACCCTGGCTATGCTCTGCTGCATATCAAGAGGGGCATGGAGCTCGAGACCTCTGTTGTGGAGGAGGCTGGGGAACAACCCCTTCCTGAGGTCAAAGAAAAGAAACCCAAGAAATGGAGCAATGGGCACTGAGGGCATGAGATGGCTCATTATGGTGACCAAGTCAAGGAAGGGTATGATGAGCTGAGCATTGACAAGAGCATTGATCAGGAGGAAGAGGTGGAAGTGGAAGCCGAGAGTCAGGGCACCCCTGAGCCTCAGCCAGTATCTGTCCGACTCCAGCCTGAGGTCATGGCCCCACCTGTCAAAACTCAAACTGTCCAGCCACTCAAGGAAAGGAACCTGAACCTGTGCCAGTCCTTGCTAAGGCTGTTGAACTGGAAGGCACCACAATGCACAACAAGGAAAAGGACAAAAGAAAAGGTTTAGCACTCGTTGAGCAGAAATGCCTCACTGAGGCAGAGAAAGAACTCAGACCTGCCAACCCTGAGCCTACTGCCAGCTTCTCTTGGGATGATGAGCTCGCCTGCCAGCCTGCTGCCAATACTCAACCCTCCTCAACTACTCACCCACAGCAGGGTTGTGTATACCATGATCACTCTTCCCATTCATTTCACGGACACAGGAATAACCAAAGCACTCCTCTTCAAATCAAGCCTGAGTGCAATCCTAACATCCTACACCAACCTGCACCTGCCAGTGTCTCTCCCACAATGGACACACAGATTTCTTTCACTTCTGGTCTGATGGCAAGTAGGCACGTGCCAATGCTTACCAGATCCATGGCTAGCATGCATGCCTGTCATCCAGCTGGCCTGTATGCCAGTATGCATGCTCCGTCTCCACCAACTCCACAACCTGTGGGTACTATGGCAAGCATGCATGCACCAAAGCTGATGGGGAGCATGGCAAGTATGCATGCCCCTAAGCCATCCACAAGCCCTGTAGTAGACTGAAACTGCAGCATGCATGCTGATGAATCACTCCCTCTTCTATCACCTTCACCCAATCAACACAACCAGGGTCGTGGTCAGAGGGGGGGTGGCTGACCAACAAACTGTCTTGGCTCACATCAAATTAATTGAGAATCATATAAGGTAGGTGACAGCCAAGAGGCGCAGGCACAGCCACTCAGCCTCACACTGCCAAATCCTGGGACTCTGATTTTTTTTTTTGGTATCTGTTGCTAGTTTCATTTCTCAAAAAATATATCTATTGTAAAACTATTCAAATGCATGATCTGGCTTCCCAAAGAGTGTCTGGGGGCGATGTGCAGTGGCTATGGTACTTCCAGCATGCCCAAGCTGCCTGTGGCCCATCCAGTCCAGCCTGGTAGGCATCCATGAATCTACAAGCTCGAATCAAGTAGGATCGGATGGTTTCCACTGGCACAGAGTCCAGGCACTCACAGATATTTGCAATCATCATGTTGTCATTGGTAGTGAGAGGAGTCTCCCAATATCAATACTTTGCATAGCCCCAATATTGCTCAATGAAATTTAGCTCACAGTGGAATTTCAGATAGTACAGGCACAGGTGCCCAGCATCTTCATAGAGTTCTTGAAGGAGTGACTTTTGCTCTTGGAAATCTGCTTGGTTATAGAGGATTCATTGGCAGCAGCACATGGTATGTCCTGGTGGACACTTTGAGAGTGAGGGGCTGCATTGAGCCTTCAAATTTCAATCAGTGGGGAAAAGGCCATGTTTGTGTAGGAGCTGTTCCATTCCCTTGAAGAAGCCAGGAGAGGTTGGATGATTGTCAGGGTAATATAATGGCTGGGGTGTGCCATCAGGGAGCCTCCCATTGCGCATCTGAATGCCAGGACTGGGCTCCCATTGTTGTGTTCCTTTGGGCATCTTCATTGCTGAGAGTGCACTTGGTGCCCTTTTTCTGTGTATTGTCGCATTGTCATATAGGAATAGACCTTGCTCTTCAGGCCACTTGCACTGGAAGATTTCTATTGCCATACGTGCTTGAGCAAGGACATCCTCATTTGTCCAATATCCATCACAGGATTTGCCTGCTTTGAAGAATACTTGGGCTTCACTGAACAGAGAAGCCAATCAGCCACGCCTGAGTAATTCAGCCACACCCACCTGATTTCATCTCTCAGTCTCCCAATTTCAGGCATTAGGAAATCAGCCACCATAATAGAACTCCCTTCATCCTTTTGGACTGGTTTCTTCCCTTTGTCTTGATGCCAGTACCCCTGCTTTCATCAATCATTTGCATAGAATGTCAATTCATCATGAGTGACCTCTCATATCACTTGTTCACCCTCTTGCAACTCTGGTAGCTGATCTAGTTGCCCCAATGTATCCAAGTTGTGACAGGACACTGTTGACATACCCAGTTCTTGATGATAGTAGTGACTCCATAAACTACTGGTTGCCTTTCATATGCCAGGTACACTTAATCCCTAACTGACAGTAGACACTAACTCAGTCTGTTTTAGAATGACACATCCTTCTTACACCTCCTTTTGATGCTGTTGAGTGTCAAACAACCACACAACAACTGGACATATCTTCAGGACATCCCATGTGCTCTGGCAGGGATCATGTCATTGCTAATCAGGATGCATTTTTTTTCTTGGTGCCTCAAATTTCTACCACACATATTCTGATTCTTGGGATGAAGCACATGTCATACCAGGCCATCCCCTTGAATTCCTCCAGAAGGTTCTTGACAACATTCATATTGGCATGCCTGATCTCCCCAAATTTCCCAAATTCTCCTATATTTCACCTTCTGGTCATATTCTGCTTGGTCCTGTCCAGACCATCCCTATTGAAGTGGCCACATTGCATGGTCCAATACCCTACCTCAAACATGGAATATGGTTCCAGGATTTTCTTGCATCCACCAAGGACTCCACATGGGTAGATGGTGAACAAGTGGGCTCTCTCCACACTACTGATGCAGGCTGATCCTGGGGCCCATACCTTTTCTTGGTGTGGGCAATATGTTGTTTTGGCAAAATGTTGCAGACTGTTCCAACAGCATGAACCAACCTGGTATACCTCTGTCCTCATTCCATTGCTTCACTCTCACATTGGCATCACCAAATTGCTCCACATACTTCATGTTCCTTACCCAGTTGTAACTCCAGTTGTGAGTCCTGGCTTTAGACCACAATTTCCCCCACATTCAATTTCAGATTGCTGATCACAAAGTTTCTGGAAGCTCTCATCAATATGTTCCTCAGTAGCTATGGTCAGTGGGACCATGACAATGAAGCTGCAAATTATGGCAACATGTGAAGCTTGGCCTCTGTTGTGGCCTCATTGGAGAAACACAAAGGGATCATCATCAACTTCCCATGGTGGAACATCATGATATCTCAGGTGGATGGAAGCGACAGACCAATGCTAAAGTATCATGACCTGCCTGTCCAAGAGGTGATCAGAGAGACTGGAAGGGAGCACATGAGGAGACAGACTTCACAGCCTTCTCAAGATTCTACAGCTTCTCAACACCCTGTGCTTGGGTCACAGCACCCTCATTTGAGTCTACTGATGTCTCCCACTCAACTTTCTATGCAGTGATCTTCCATCCCAATTGATGCGCCCACATTTGGTTCATCTGGTCAGGTGACAGTGCTTCCACTGGCAAAGGTTTGCTTTGCCCAGAACACAAGATCCATCTCCCCACCCCCATCCACCATGTGTCCCATTCTCAAATACAGCACTCCTGCAACTACTAAACTGATGACAGGTGCACCTTCCCAGAATGCCTCACCCAGGTTCAATGATGCTGAGCAGAACAGTGCCAATGACTATGAAGATGTGGGAATGACATCCAGTCATTCAGAAGATGAGTCTGATGCAGAGTCTGGCCATGAGGAGCCAGGCCACAACCAGTGCACTGTTCCTTGGAAAGGTGGTGAGGCTCCCCTTCAGCAGAATGACATTGATGATGATGGAGATGAGGACATCATAGCAACAGGACTGCCTATGCCTATGGATGATGTACCTGAAGCTGTACTTCAAGAAACCCTAGCAGCTCTTCAACATTTACTGTAGAATGTAATCAGATTGCCCAGAAGCACAGTGTCTCCCCATCAGTCCCTTGATGGGTTTTCCTCAACACTGAGTCACTCAGGCTCAATAAACATTGTGTAGATTCTTTCAATGCTTACCAGCAGATGGAGATGGTAAAGCATGGATGGCACAAGTCATATGCCAAAGGGCAGCATCTCACTCCAGGTATGTTACAATTATTGCAAATCCTTCCTTATGAATAACAATTTGATTTCACTTCTGTTTAGGTTGCTGCCAGGCCCACCAGCATGATTACCAGGAGAAGAGGAGGGCTTTAGTGCAAGAAGGCCCTAAGACTGTTGTGAAATGGAAAGAGGGGTTTCTGAAGGAACAAATTAGTCCTCAGGCCAAGGGGATTGTAGATTGGCCATACAAAAAGTTATTGCTACCATGGATACTACATGTCAGACATCAAGCAAGCTTGTGAGTGCATCTCAATCTATATATTCTGTCACTCAATGTCTTCAGATGGAGGCTGCATCAGCAGGTGGACTACAAGTCCTGCAAGTAGTTTTGGCTACAGACTGGCACACATTTCCCTGCCATGAAAATTTGTACATTCTAGCCAGCTCCCAACCATTGGCCAATGTCTTCAATGATTCAGGCTTTGCAGGCCCTGAAGGGGCTCATGGTTTTATGCACAGGTTGATGGATGCCTTTGAGTGAGTGATTTCTTTCCCTGGATAAGGAAATACTCACTGATTAGCTCATATTTGTGCAGTGGTCAACTCAGGGCAGCCCATCCTAATCTGCTGTTGTTCTGGGATTCAATCCCATCCCCTGTGGAGGTCCCTATGGTCAATGAAATCAGACCAACCTGATTCAAAGCTGCTGAAACAGCTATCAACAATAATCAAGGAGCTGTACCAGCAGTCATCGACCCACCAGCCTCCAAAACATCATCAGAGCAGAGGCAACATCCTTCACCAGGTGACTGGATAGGCCTCAAGAGAATCCTTCCTTTTGAGGACTATGGTCTCCAGAATAGTGTTTCTCCAAGTGCTCCCAGTCATCCCCTTTCTGAGCTTGCCATTGCAATCCTGACCAAATGGGTCTGGAAATATGCCCCTGTTGCAACTACCCACCAGGATCTCTATTTACCATGCACCCTACCTGCTACCAAGCATGCTACCAATGTCCCAGATTTCACCATTCCACTCTGCATGTTTGACCATCTTGTTGAATGTGATTTATTCTTGAAGGCACTTGATGATCACATTGGTGGGTGGGATACCTAATAAACCCCTAAACCTTTTTCCGCATTGTCCTTCCATTCACATGACCCTATGCTAGAACATTCCCCAATGATGTCGTCTATGACTCGTTGTCCTTCTGTGTGTTCCGGAATGTTCCATATGATGTTGTGATTTGTTCTTCTGGTTTCTTTTGGATTCTTTGATACGATGTATATAAGCGACGAAGGGGGAACCTGTATTCTCTATTCAACCTTGAAATCTTACTTCATTCGTTGCTTCCTCCCAGTCTTTCTTACCTTGAGCGACTCTCAGGTGTGAAGATTGACTTAGTGCCCTGCTCATATACTCTACTTGCTACAGAAGGTCGAATCTACCTTTGAGCACTGCACTACCTCTACACAAGCGATTCTTGCCCACCACATATCACTGTATCCCCACCCGACCCCAGACTGTTGTCTGGCTCACCTGGGACCACAACCATCATTGTTGGAGACCCTCTAGAACCCCAACAGGAATCATCCTCCTGATCTGCGATTGTCATTGCTCCCCTCCTCACATCCTCACCATCTTCTAAACTCTTGGTTGCATTACCTTCGAGTCTATCATGGCACAAATCCCCACTCTTGTACATGCCAATCCCGCACATGTTACAAACGCTGAATGGAATACCTATTCTGGATTAGTAGTGGCCTATGCAACTCAGGTCAAGGCTGATATCCAACAGATAGCTGCCACCCTTCAAGTGGAAGCAGAACCACAAGCATACACTGATAATCTGATGACTCCCACCACTAAGATCGCAGCATCAGCGGCAGTTACAGGTTGGTTACATCATATGCAAGCCCAACACACTGCCTTGGTAGCTGCAGAGGCAGCCAGAGTTGCACAGACCAATGCCATAGCAACCACAGTCACCAACACTGTAGCAGCTGCTAACGCTGCAGCCACTGCTCAACCAGGAGCTGCTCCTGCTCCCGTACCACAGGCACAAGTTCCAGCCAATGTTACTGCCCTCCTCAACATGGTAAACCAATTGTTGGGACAACAAATGGCGGCACCTGTTATTCCCCCTCCCCCTGCCCAACCTCACTACAAAGCCGCTCTACCTACCAAATACACCAGAGTAATCTCTGAGTCCAGGGGATTCCTCAACAAATGCAAGAACTATTTTGTTCTCAATCCAATGAACAATGAACAACGAATTAGGTTCACTCTTCAGCTGATGGAAGGAGATGCCGATCACTGGGCTGCCACAGCCCTAGATGTCTTCCAACAACCACAACCACCCAACTGGATGCTCAACTGGGTCCTATTCAAAACCCACTTTAACCAACACTTTGCTGATGCTCAAGAACAAGAGAGAGCCCATCAGCTCCTGCTCAACAGGAAACTATTCCAAACTACCAGCATCCGCAAATTTGCCGATTTAGTGGTCAATACGTGCCAGAAGGCTGGATGGAACAATCCCACTCAATGGAAAGCTATTCTCCACAATGGAATGAAGCCAGAAATCGCAAAACTCATGGCTTCTCATATCACTCTCCATTGGAATGACTATCTCCCCCTTGCTATCTCCATTGACAAAGAAGTCCAATGTTTGAAGGGACACAAGAATAAACCCAAGAAGAGCAATAATACCAATGCCTCCTCCGCCTCTACCTCCAAGGATACCAACAGATCAGAGAATTACAAGTTTAAATTATCCAATGCGGAAAGGAAGGAACACCTCAAGGGGGGACTATGTTTCAAGTGCCATAAAAAGGGGCACAATTCTACGGAGTGCAAGGGCACTCGAACTGTGTACAAGGACGTAAAGGGAAAGGCTCAGGTAGCCAATGTTGAGACCACTGAGAAAGGAGAAGAGGATTTTGTCAAGAGCGACTGAGAGACTCCACCTCGGCTGCTAATATGTGAACTTTTGTAGATCCACTACCCCATGAATGCAGCGTTATTGTTTCCACCCTCACTGCTTCATCACCTACAAAACCTTTCCTGTTAAAAGTTCACATACAGGAGAATCCTGAAGACCCTACACCACTCTCATGTACTGGACAAGCGTTTGTCGACTCTGGTGCTATGGGAAACTTCATACACCCTTGATTGGTCACCAAATTTAACATTCCCACATTCCCACATTCCCACATCCAACCCCTTTACGATTAAAAACAGTCACTGGCACAAATTTCCATGACGTATCTTTGGGGTATGACACCATTTATGTCATCATGGACTGTCTCACAAAAATGGCACATTTCATTCCCACACATACAATGGCCACTGCAGAAGATCTCATACAACTCCACCTAAAACACATGTGGAAACACCATGGGGTACCGCGAATTCACAACACGGATTGAGGAACACTGTTCACAGCCAATTACACCTGACGATTCTTCAGGGCCCTGAAAATTGATCAACACTTCTCAACAGTGTATCACCCACAGACACAGGGACAGGTGGAAAACAATAACAAATGGGTGGAGACATACATTCGCATGTTCTGCAATCACCAACAGAATGACTGGGTGAACCTTCTCTATATGGCTGAATTTGCCTATAACAATCACCACCATTCATTGATTGGGATGTCACCATTCAAGGTGAATGTCGGTTATGACATGACATTGACGGGGGAGGGACCTACCTGAGGTACTAACACCCCACTGAGGCTTGCACTCCTGGCACGACTCCATACATGCTGCAAGTTGTGGTTGGACAAATCACAGAAGACACAGTCTTCCCAATACAACAAATGGAGGGGTGAAATATCGGCCCTGCAGAAGGCGATCTCGTATGGCTTGACTTGATGGACTTGGCAATGGATAGACCATCACCGAAATTGGAGGCAATACAATTCAGACCGTTTACTATTGATAAGGTCATGGGACCACTCACATATCACCTTGTGTTGCCTCGAGAATGGAAGATCAACAATGTGTTCCACAGAAGCAAGCTACACCCGGTAACACCGGACTTGATTCAGGGACGAAGGAATGAGGTGACTAATCCACATGATGTCACCGATTGCCCATATGATATAAGACCAAACGGACGAACACAACCTGGAACTGCACCTACTCCTACCACTACCAATGACAACATGCCCGCCGCACTACCCAGCCATACCCAAGCACGTTGCGGAAGACGAGTACAACCCAATGCAAGACTGACCCATTCCACCAACAATACGACCACTCTGGCCCTTGGCATAGTGGGCGCTACAATCCACAAGGTCGGATTGATTGAGTACCCCTCCCCACAATACGACCCCCACACTCCCATGCCCAACCTGGCTATACTTACAGCAGAGAAGAGGGAGAGCCTACAGAAGATCCTCAAGTCTCTCGAACTGGTACCTATGAGGTCCCCAACACCTCTGAAGAGGGCGATCACCATCAGAACGGGAACAAGGGAGGATCCCATTGAGTATGTCACCCAGCTGAACACCCCTCCCCCTGTCATCAAAGAAGAGATAACTGACATGGGAACAATCATTGAGTTCAACACAACATCCCCAGTGGTGGTGATCCCCTCACCACTTCCTGAAGAGTTACTCATACCACCATACTTTGAGGACCATGCCACCCAACAACCAAGCCTTAGTCTACTCATGACACTTGCACACATCACATCTGGTTTGACAGTGGAGTACAGGGGCATCAACCTGGACCAAATTATGTGGCTAGCATCTGCAGCTTACACTAAGAAACACGAGGATCCAGAAAGAAGCAGTCAGGCCTTGGAGGCCGACATGAGGTCGCACTGGAGGGAGATGCATCCATGAGGGTAGGTAATTCATTGGGGCAATGAATGTCTTGAAAGGGGGAACTGGGATACCTAATAAACCCCTAAACCTTTTTCTGCATTGTCCTTCCGTTCACATGACCCTATGCTAGAACATTCCCCAATGACGTCATCTATGACTCGTTGTCCTTCTGTGTGTTCCGGAATGTTCCATATGACGTTGCGATTTGTTCTTCTGGATTCTTTTGGATTCTTTGATACAATGTATATAAGCGATGAAGGGGCCACCTGTATACTCTATTCGACCTTGAAATCTTACTTCATTTGTTGCTTCCTCCCAGTCTTTCTTACCTTGAGTGACTCTCAGGTGTGAAGATTGACTTAGTGCCCTGCTCGTATACTCTACTCACTACAGTGGGGCTGCCAAATCCAGGAGACCATTTCAATCTCTTTCAGGGGTTAGGACACTGCTTCAGGCAGTCACTTCTTGCTTGAGTTGTAGAGAGAGTGAAAATAGGATCTATGCCTATTTTGTGGCATTTTGCATGGCAGTTGTTCCACTCATGAGGCAAACTGTCCTATGTTTTTTACTCATCATGTCTTCCATGTGATGTGCAGTATGTCTTATGCATAAATCATTCCACTCTGCATTGCCAAGCTGATCCAGGCCCAATGCCATCTGGCAGCATATACAGGTGACCAGAAACTGTTGACCAGAAAGGCAAACTTCTCTCAGCAGTTGCTTGAGATGGCTGTCATCACTACATGCTTGTTAACTTGATACAACCAATAACAGGCAAGAATTGGACTGCCTGCTTGAATGGTGAAGGTCTTGACAACAAGAATGGGACATGTCAATTCATGAACATTTTCAATCCTGATCTCCAGAAGAGAACAAGATTACAGGCCTTTCCTGCACATGTGTTTGGTTTAGTTTATTTACTGATTGGTGGAGCCTAATGGCTTTATAGATTATCTAGCAATGGAGTTGCTTGACCCCTCTTTGAAAAATGCTCCAGTAGTGCAAATAATCTTCCCCAAGCAAATCCCTATCGTGTTCACAGGGCTTGTTGAATATAGGACTCTGGGATGCATCACCAAGTGACTACAAAAAGTTATTTTCAAAGCCCCTACAGCAGCTCAAATTTGTGCTTCAGGTTTGGAGGGCTCAGACATTGAGAGGCATGAGGAAACCCAGAACCAGCCACTGCAGACTGGCATCACTGCTATTGCTACAGGTACTGAGGACATGGGCAATGACATAGTGCTCAATGGTCCTCTCCCTCCACTGGCCTCAAGCTGCAAGTGATGTTGTCCAATGATGGATGGGGGAAGCCAGAAGAAGAGGGCCAATGCAACAAACAGGTCTGACTTGATTACTTTGGAGTGTTGAGTCTGACATGTATTATCTGCTGCCCTTCTGTTGAGTACATACTTGTCCTTTGTATCCTGCACCAAGGCCTTGTATACAAGTCTTCCCCTTGGTGTACATTTGATACACTTCATCCCATCTCCATCTTAGCAATAAAATATAGCCACAGGTTGTGAGAGCACTTGCACAGGTTGTGAGAGCACTTGCACAGGTTGTGAGAAAGCCAAGCAAGAGTTATTGAAAGTGCTCAAATAAGCACCAGCAGGTTTATTTTGTATATGTATTTGAGAATGCTGGGCTGTGATCCATGGGAAGTGCTTGTTCACAGCCTGCAAATGTGGTGGTCTGCTCACCTCTCATTTCATGCATGCTAGTTAATCTGCACAAGGTGCTTTGAAATTGTGTTGGTTTTTTAAAAGTATGAGTGCATTTGTTCACAGGCTGTGGTTGCTCATCAACTGGCTTGAAACTCCCTCAAGTGTTGCACAGAAACAATAATATAGTAGTATGCATGTTATTTGTTCTTATTATATTTTTCTACAAGCTATTGGCTCCACCTGTGAGCCTCCCAGGTGCTGAGTTTCTGCATGAGCTTCCTTTGTTACCATTTCCAGGCTTCACCTCAACCACCTAGACACAAACAGACCTGAACTCCCTCAACCACTGCACAAACCTGATAGCATAGTAATAGGTATATTATTCATTATTATTCAAAATTTCCACAAGCTACTAGCCCCACACCAGGCCCCTGCAGTTCCTGCCAATACTGCCTGTGAGCCCCTAACAGCCTGTAATCCTCCATCTACCTGCCTGTGAGCCTCCTCCTGCAGCTGTGAGCCCTCCTCTACCAGCCTATGAGGCCCCTAATGACCTCCCACAGCCTGTGTTGACAGCCTGCAAGCCCTTTGCTAACAGCCTGTGAGTCCCCCCTAACAGGCCTCCTGCAGCCTGTGAAAACAGCCTGTGTGAGGGCCTAAGAGGACTCTAACAGGCTGCAAGCACAGGCTGCATGAGGGCCTAAGAGGCCTTTAACAGGCTGTGAGCCCATGATGTTGGCGCTACAGTTCTCCTATTCTTCCTTTGTCCATTTCTCCTATTTGTTGATGATGTAGATAGGGGTACCTCATCCTGTATATAAGACACTCAGTGAGAAGTGTGGAAGTTCCTCATGGTTCTTCCCACTTCTCACTGGTGTTTAGGTACTTCTATATACACGAATGGTTCTTCCCCACTTCTCACTGGTGTTTAGCCCAACAGGTTATGAGCACCACTGCTTCTAACACCTCTGAGCCAACTGTCAATCCTGTCGCTCCCATTGCCGTTGTTGCCCCTGTCGTTCCCATCACTGTTGTTGCCCCTGTCGTTCCCGCCACCACTACTCCCCCTATTGCTCCCATCACTGCCGCTCCTCCTGCCGTCACTGCCATTCCTGCATGCATTACACCCATGTCCTCCGGCTCCCACACACTTGGCAGTTTCGCTCATCTGCCGATGCTCACGAAAGATAATTACCAGGACTGGCAGGCTGCCATCAAGGCATACCTGACCGGATACAGGCATGTACGTGTCATCACTCGCACGTGTGATGCTACGACCAGTGCACTTGTTGACCCTGTTTGTCCCATGGACGCAACCGAGTTGGAGGCCTGGGAAACCTCAGAGGGGATCGCAATGGGCGTGATAGCAAGTACTATGTACAAGCTTCATGGTGACCTTGTCACAGAACACGAGGGAGGAAGCCCCCTCACTCTCTGGAAAGTGATTGAGTCACAGCATCTGAACAAGGACATTAGCCTATGCCACCAGGCATGGACCTTGCTCTTCACACATTGTCAGGGCCCCGACGATGATTATATCGACTACTGGAGGAGGGGAGCAGATATTAAGGCCAACCTCGATCGCATTACGCCAACGAACCTCACTGGTCGACAGGTAATCAACGAGATTTACTTGTTCGCACAAGTGTATGGCCTCTGCACGGAGGATCCCCTTCGTCACCGCTACGTCTCGCAGGCACTGCCCTCAATCAACGAAGTTTACGATTCCTTCCTCCGTTTGTTGACCAACAAGAAGACCTGGGCCCAGGTCGAATCAGTCAACGCGGCCTTCACAGTCAAATGCTTCCACTGTGTCCAGCCCGGGCATGTGGCAAAGGATTGCCCCCATGCAGAGGCCCTGGACAAACTTGTCTCGCAGTGGAACACTAACTACAGTAACCGCAAAGCAAAGTGGTCGAAGGGTCGTTCTCAACAAGGGGGTGGCACCCCTTCGTCTAGCAACGCTACATCTGCCAACGCGGCCACGACGGCCTCTCCCTCCGCCAACATGAACAGTAATTACAACAACAACAGCAACAACTCCTCCGCGCCTACTCTCCCTCACGAGTCCACCGGGGTAGCTACTTCGTTCCATTCCTCACAATCTCTCTCTGCTGACGGCTGGTTGGTTGACTCAGGGGCCACCTGCACTATGACCAGCAATCGAAACACCTTCACCAGCCTGAGGCCAGATCATCAAGCGATCTGATTGGTGGATGGGAGATTGATATATTCTGAGGGCATTGGCCCCATTCGTTTCTTATCCAGTTGTGGATATCACATCCTAATAGAAAATGTTCTATTCGTACCCTCTCTCACGGCCTCCCTTTTCGCTTCCAACAGATTCGCACGAGAACACCGACGCGTGTACACTGAGTCTATGGAGTACCCACTCCGCCGATGGATTAACCATCAGTCCGGTGCCACTGAATTCACGGCTACTATGAATTCAAACGACCTGGCGTACCTGGATTGGAAGCTGGTCCACTCAATTGAATCGGCAAAAGTCTCATTAGCCGAACTCCATACTCGACTAAATCACCTGCCGCGCTCAGAAATCAAATGCCTGATCCATTCAAGGGCCCTCGCTGGGTTACCAGATCGCGTCATGAACGACTCTAGTGACAAATTCTGTGAGGATTGCGTGAATGGTAAGCTGACGAGAGCACCACATACTCGCCTAGCAGCCTGCGTGGAGCGCCTGCTCGTGTATTCTCTGATTTTCATGGCCCTCTGCCTGTGCGCAGCCGGCGTGGACACATATATTGGGTCACCTTCATCGATGACCACTCCCGTTTCCCTGCCGTATACTTTGTTGTGAAGAAAATGGACGTCTTCAATGCGTTCCGGAAATACAAAGCGTGGTCGGAAAATATCACCAGCTATCGAATCGGCATACTGTGTGATGATAAGGGAGGAGAGTACATTGGGAAGGATTTTGACGATTTTTTGGTTGGGGCTGGGATCCAGAGAGAGCACTCCGTTCGGGATACACCTCAGCAAGTTGGCGTTGCGGAGCGGATGAATCATTCTATCACCGAAGGAATAACGACATCTTTATCGCAGTCCGGACTAGGGCATAGCTGGTGGGAAGACGCCGCTACTCATTGGCTGCATATGAAGATCCGCATCCCGTCTTCGGCAACCACTCCCCTAATGCCTTTCGAGCTGTTCTACGGCCACAAGCCCGATGCTTCTGCCTTACAACCTTTCGGCTGCCTCACCTACGCCCATCTGCAGAAGGACCAGTGCCCCGCTCTCACTCCTCATGCGGCACAATGCTTATTGGTGGGCTACCCGTCGGACTACAAGGGCTGGAGGTTTTGGTGTCCTGATGCTCGGAAGGAGATCATATCAGACAGCGCTGTATTCCGTGAGTCTGTCTTTCCTTTTTGGAAACCGGGGCTGTCTGGTGTCGATTCTTTGATCGATGCACTAGCTCCATTATTACCAGACCCTACACCTCCCAAACCTGCCACTATCCCCTTCGCTGCTCTCCCTCCTGCTAATCCTGCACCTGCCGCGATCCTCACACCTGCTGCTCCCCTTCCGCCCCCTGCACCTCTCGCACCTGCTGCACCTCTCGCACCTGCTGCACCACCTGCACCTGGCCCTGCACCCGGCCCTGAGCCCGCCCACCTGGTTCTCCGCCTCGATCCCCCCGCCCCAGCCCCTCCAGCACCAGAGTTGCTCAATGTCGTCGATCGTCCTCATACTCCACCCGCTGTTCGGAGTCTCACTGACAATTTCGAACATCACCCACTCAATGAGGCCCCGCTGCCTGCAAAGCGCCCATCTCGGGCGAGGCAACCCGGTGCCCTGGCTGAGGCTCACCTTTTGCTGACCTCCGATGACATTGCCATCCCCATATTGGATGCCATGGAATGCGTGTTCATTGCTAGTCAGTCAATGGAGCCGAGGACCCTAGCAGAAGCTCTTACACACCCCAACGCCTCTTCGTGGATTTCGGCCGCACTGGCTGAGATCAAAGCACATGTAACAAATGGGACGTGGGAGCTGGCTCAGTTACCACCTGGTAGGAGGGTGATTGGCTCTTGCTGGGTGTTCAAAGTCAAGTGGAAACCGGACAGGTCAATTGACAAGTTTAAGGGATGGATTGTCACTCAGGGATTTTCTCAGGTGCGCGGCATACATTATAACGAGGTTTTCGCATCCATGGCCCGTATGGCCGTGATGCGCATGGTAATCGCTCTGGCGGCAGAGGAGGATTTGGAGCTGGATTCTGTGGACGTGTCGACAGCATTCTTGAATGGAGAGATAGATGCTGAGATATACATGAAGATACTGGAGGGTTTGGGCATGGATGGTGATCCCGCTCCAGGAGAGGACCTGAAGCGTTGGGTTGTTCATCTACTAAAGGGTTTGTACGGCATTAAGCAGGGTCCCCGGATATGGGCTCTCAAGCTACACTCCATGTTGGTGGACATCGGTTTTGAGTGCACGGATTGCGACCACTCTGTATACATCTACCGTCGCGGCAATGTCCGCATCCTCATGCCAATTCACGTCGATGATCTCTTAATCGCCTCGAACTCACGGGACGCCCTACAGTCAGTCAAGACAGAGTTGGGTTCTCATTTCAAGCTTCACGATCAGGGCGCCACGACCTCGATACTGGGAATGAAGATCACTCGCGATCACGCAGCCTGTACGATTTGCCTCTTGCAACCAGGGTACATCAGGTCTATCTTGGACGACTTCCACATGACGGACTGCAATCCAACTCTTACGCCCATGGACGAGCATCTCAAGCTATCGGTTTCGATGTTGCCTAGAACACCCAAGGAGAAGCTCGGCATGAGGGCCGTACCTTATCGGGAGCTGGTCAGTAAACTCTTGTATCTTGCCATCGCAACGCGGCCCGACATCACTTATGCTGTCAGTGTGCTCTGCCAATTCGTGGAGAATCCTGGCCAAGACCATTGGGACACAGCTAAACGAGTGCTCCAATACCTCAAGGGGACCGTCAACATGTCTCTGGTTTACTCACACACTTCTTCGCTGGATCTTTTCACAACTTATTCCGATGCCGACTTGACTGGCAACCTGGACAACAGCCGATCTACTGGTGGCTTCGCCGTGTGTATTGGTGGGGGTGCTGTCCAGTGGGGAAGCCGCCTCCAGCCACATGTATCCCTGTCAAGCACCGAATTGGAATACACCACGCTTTTGCAAGTAGGTTGTGAGGTTATGTGGATGAGGTACCTCCTTGGAGAGTTCGGATATGATATGTCCCGCCCTTCACCTATCATGGTTGACAATGCTTCAGCCATCCAGGTTGCAAAACACCCAGAGCACCAGTTGACCATGAAGCATGTGCACCACGCGTATCACTGGATACGTGATCATGTTGAGCAGGGAGCCCTCAAGATCAACCATGTTCCAGGCGTTGAGAACCCGGCGGACATATTCACGAAACCACTGGGAAGAGTGAAGTTCTCGAAATTCTGGGAGATGCTGGGTTTGCGGGTTTAGGTTCTGTTTCGTTTCGTTTCTGGATTCGTATTATGGTCTCGTTTCGTTTCTCATTCACTCTTATGGGGGGTTGTCCCTGCCTTTGGCTGTGGTTCCGTTTCTCACTTATTAATTTACTCTTTTGGGGGGTTGTCCCATGGTTCTGTTTCTGGCTTATTATTCGTACCTTTGGGGGGTTGTCCCTGTCTTTTGCTTGTGTTTGTATTCGCGCCCTTGGTTGTCATCCCTTTTCGGGTCGAGGGGGTTGTGTTGGCACTACAGTTCTCCTATTCTTCCTTTGTCCATTTCTCCTATTTGTTGATGACATAGATAGGGGTACCTCATCCTGTATATAAGACACTCAGTGAGAAGTGCGGAAGTTCCTCACGGTTCTTCCCCACTTCTCACTGGTGTTTAGCCCAACACATGAAACAGCCTGCAATTATAATATATATATATTTAACAGCCTGAAATATCAAGGTGCAAGTGGCCTGTGGTGACTGCCTGCACAAGGGCCCAAGAGCCTGCAAGCCACCAAAAACAGCCTGCAGAAGGCCTAAAAGGCCTTGAACAGCCTGCAATTATAATATATATACATATACATATATTCAACAGCCTGAAATAACAAGGTGCAAGTGGCCTGCAATGACTGCCTGCACAAGGGTCTAAGAGGCCTTCAACACCCTGTGAGGCTCCAAAAGCAGCCTGTGCAAGGCCTAAAAAGCCTTGAACAACCTGTAATTATACTTTATTATACTTTATTAATTTATTTAACAGGTCATGAGGCCCCTTTTGTAGCCTGCAGGAACTTCCTTTGTTTCTGTTTCAGGGCTCCTCCTTGACCCCCTAGGGTATACTGTAACTAGCTTGAAACACCCTCAAACATTGCACAGACCTAATAGTACAGTAATAAATATATCACCCTTATTATTCTATTTATTACATACACTATTAGTCCCATACCAGGGCCCTGTGGTTCCTGCATATGCAGCCTGTGAGCACCCCTAAAGGCCTCTTGCAGGCTGCATTAACAGGCTGCAAGCCTCTCTCACAGCCTGTGAAAACAGCCTGTGCAAGGGCCTAAGACACTGCTAACAGCCTGCAAAAACAGCCTGAAAAAATAGCCTGCACAAGGGCCTAAGAGGCCTCTAACAGCCTGTGAAGACAGCCTGCAAAAACAGCCTGCATGGGGGCCTAAGGGGCCTTCAACAGGCTGCAAGCCTACAAAAACAGCCTGTGCAAGCGCCTAAAAGAACCTCAAAAACCCATAATAATATAATATGAATATATATATGTACCTCTTGTGATTCCTGTGGAATTTAGATAGATTTCAAAGCATGTGAATAAAAAAATTGCCTTTAAGCCCATTAACACACCATGCCTCAAGATCTTCAACAACTTGCAAAATTGGTTTGCAAGTCATGTCCTTGAAGAACTTGTGAAGTTCCCCAGTCTGTACAATAATAGGATTGCCATCTATGGCACTGTCTCCACAGACAATCATGCAAATACCATAGTATCCAGTGTGGCAATGGAGGGTATTGAGCTTGAATACATTATTGCTGGCTTATAGTAGAGTGTACAGATTTTTGCACTCACTGCCTCTTGAAATCTAGTAGCAACCTGGGTAGCATCCTGTTGCTGTGCATGTTCTACTTGCTTTGGGACATAAGTTTTTGCATGTTGCAATTGTTTGGCCTTCTCCTTGAGCTCAGCAACCTTTTCTGCTGGTAATCTCTTGAATTCCTCAGAGATCTCCTTGCTGACAGTTGTAAGGTTGACACAATCCCCTTTGAGCTTGCCTGGTATATATCAGCTCAAGTACAGTACATCTCAGCCTAATGTGGACTGGATGGGAATACATACCCTTGTTATAATATTCCATTCTTTCTTGTGTGAAAAATATCTTTTGCACATAATGTGCACTTCTTTTGACTAAGATGCTCAATTGTGAAGATCTCTTGTTGCACCCTAGATTTCTTCTTTCCAGTACTGGTAGTGCACTCCAGAACTGCATCATTGACAGTTTTGAGCAGATGCTCCTTTTGTAGGTGATTGTGTGTTGCTACTGCTTGCTTGACTGCAGTTTGAGCAGTTTTTGATGTCATTTTACCTGTATTAGGTAGCATAGTAGATAGTGGCTGAAAAAAAAATGACACAAACAAATCAAATCAAAATGGCAACAGGTCACTCTAGGGGCCCATGTACCAGACAGGAATGACTACAATTAGAAAGGTTTATGGTGATGAACCCACTCTCCCACACATACAAGCACAAATGCAACTGCAAGCACAAATGCAAATGCTAGTGGTGCAGAAGGTAGAATGTCATAAATCAAATGACCTGCAATGCCAACAGGAGGCACACTTCTCTGCCTCAGGGGATCATGCAAGATGGCACACAGACAATTGCCAGAGAGCTGTGCAGTACTTCATTGACATTCATGCAACCAGCTGCTAGATTGACAAGAAAGACATACCCCATTAATGAGAAATGTGCACTCAAGAATGGCATCTCCTTTGAGGTTCACCAGCCTGACAGATCTGCCCCAGCCTTTGGCTTGTGATCACCAGCTTGATGGACAGAAGGGGATGAAAGGAGAACTGTAAGACATATATTACATACCTGATATCTGAATCTGGCTCATCTCCTAGGGCAAGCTGTTCTCACAGGGATGGGAAATAGACATGGGTTGCAGTGGCTTCACACTGCATGATCAGAAGGAGACCTTATTGCCAAAGCACCAATCAGAAATAACATCTTCAGTGACTTTGTGAATGACTCACCCTGATTTCAGCCTGTCTGCATGCAGAGAGGTGAGAGTGAAGTCAAAGTCAAAGTCAAATGTGTTGGTAGAATTCAAGAAGTGGGCCAAGCTGATGGGGAATGGGATGATTGAGAACAGTAGAACTGTAATGTTTGACAATACAAAGGAATTGATAACTGGATGGTGAAGGATTTGTGTGACAAATGTGCATTTGAATCATTTTATCAATGTCCACCCACCTTCATCAAATGGAGCTGCAGAATGAGTCATCAGTGTTGCAATGAGTGGCACTTGAGCCATGTTGCAAGGCACAGGGGTTCCCCCACTGTTTTGGGTAGAAGCAAGTGAACCAGTGGAACTGGGTACCAACAGCAGTGAATGAAGGGAAGATGTCTTGTGAGCTTTTCAACAGAATGAAGCTGGACATGGGACATATACATACCTTTGGATGCAGAGTTGTCCTCTCAAATCAGACTTCAAGGGAGTTGGATGGAGTGGCAATGGGCTAAAAGGAGTCTGATGGTGGATCTTGAGTACAGATCCCTAGGATGGCAGTGAGAGGAGTTGCATAGAGGTGCCCATGGTGCCAATTGATGGCATGATCATCAAGGACAAGAAGGGGGGGTCCAAGCTTGGACTACTGCTGAGAAGGCACTCAATTCATTCATTGTTGTCTAGAAAACTGTTCTCACAAATACAGTCATGTTACATTAAAAATGATACATAATAGGGTCAGAAGGAATATTGTCCAAAGCATACAATTGATCAGCAATATCATCCTCCATGGCAGCATCAACCACAATGCCATCCTCTGTATCACCCTCCTCATCCTCAACAATAGCACCACCATCCTTGTCACTCTCATGCCTGGGATCCACCAGAATGTCACCAGCATGTACACCAAGTGTTCTGCACCCACTAAACCCAGGCAATGACCCCATCTTGCACAACTGCTGCAATAGCAAGGTGTTGATACATGATTGAGTGTCATGTCATTGCTGGAGTTCTGCAGCAAGGGTTGGATCTGTCTGCTGAAGGCATTGAACAGTAAGCTCTTGAGCAGCACTCAAATTGCAGATGTAGGTCTTGAGGTGTTGTGCCTCAACATTCAGACAGCTGATTTCTTCTTTTGCACACTTGATTTTCATCCATGATATCATTGCATTGCAGAGTAGAGGATTTGCCCATGGTCACTGAGTGATGTCATTGAATGTATGGTGGAGGAGTTCAAAGTCAGATAGGAAAGTATGCTCAACAACCTGTTGAAGGTCAAGTTTGGGATGCCCTAGACATGCTGCCTGTTTGTTGTATTCAATGAGCACTGTGTTCACAGTTCTTGAACACTTCTTGAGGCCTGCAGATATTTTCTTTCATTGCTTATAACATAGGCCATGGAGACTAGTTAGATTTGTAAATAACAGTTGAGAAAACCTACATGTGCCCAGTAAACCCATCTTGTGCAATTCCAGAATGCACTGGACCATAGTGTGACTAAGGTGGTCCAATGCTTGCTGATATGCATGCTCCACTGCAGCTTTGAATGCTTCATGACACATCAGGCTGTCAAGTGCCCAACATTGCAAAGGGTCAATGTTAAGCATGTTCTTGCAATGAATTACTGTTGCAAGAGCAATTTCATATTTTTCATGGCAGTGATGGAGCATTCACCTGATGACATGAGGCTTTGGGTTTTGCAGATCTCAAGATGTGTCTGCTGAGTGCAATTTGGCAGATTGTGCCACCAATTCTTGATACTTCCACCTAGGGTAAAGTAGGCTTAGTTCATTCAGACAATGCTCATAACAACACTTACTCAGCTTCACAGTACTGCCTGAGTGCATTCACATATTCTATTTGAGTGGTAAGTTCCAGTGGGTCAGCTTTGAGGCTTGCAAGGTACAAGAGTTCTTCTTGCAGAAATTGTGGAAAATCTTGACAAGTGCATCAAGAGGAAGCCTCAACTACAGACAGGTGAGTTCTTTATGTTCAAGAATTTGGAGCACTTGTCTGTGGTTCTGAACTAAGAAGTTGGCTGATGATCATGTTGGCACAAGTATCACAGTCAGAATAGCCACATACCAATGTTTGCATACTTGGTTGAGTCCCAGTACTGTAGAGTGAGATTGTTAAAGATGGCTCCGATCCGAGGCTGGAGGAATTAATCGGAATTATATGTCTTTGGGATTCAGCGTATTTCTTGAGTATTGTATTGAGGACAATGGTGGAGGAATTGATAAGAGTAACAAGTTGGAAGGAATAGAGTAAGACCCTTAGGGAGATGATTGGGAATGAGTAGAGGACTGGTTCTTAATTCGATCCGAAAACTAGAGAAGTATGAGGGAATACATGGGGGTTTAAATAGTAAAGAGGAATATGAAATATAAAGTGGAGCCCACTTGCTAAAGTAAAACACCATAGGTAAAGTGGAGTAATGTGTCATTGTATCTGCCGTATATACCTGAGAGCCAATGTATCTGGTGGGAATCATAAGTCCATATATCACTTCACCATAATTCCTATGAACTGACAGGATATGCATAATGGTAATTGGGGTTGGTTCAATTAGGTTCCAATAGGTTTGGTTCCGATAGGTTTGGTGGAGTTGAATTGATAAAGGAAAAATCGGAATTAAATTGTGTAATGCACGGGGCGTGACAGAGATCAATATCCTTTGTTTAGTGAAACCTTGTCATGAGGTGAAGTACTTGTGCAGAATGGTTAGTAAATGAAGAGAGACATTCACACATCTCACAATCCTCCAGACCAAGTTCCCACAACATGCAGGGGGTGATGCTGAAGCTGGCATTTACAATTGTGAGACCACCCATGCCATGCTGGGATGAAGAAGTCCATTCACTTTGTATCAAGGTGGCTAAAGGATGGGGTTCTTCCTTGCTGTGACCTTGAAAGCACATCCGATGTTGTACACCAGAGCTTGATCATTGCTGAATAGTTCCAGGAGAAAGCAAAGAATCACAAGAGGATATTTGGATTTGTAAGTGTAAACAAGAACAATATGGTAATGTGGAAGGATGACTCACAATTCACCACTGCAGATCATATCCACACAGGTCAATATGAACCCATGTCAACAAATGGCCACAAAGATGCCAGTTTCATCAAATTTCAAGAACATACTCTTCAGGTTGTCAGGAAGAGCCACTTGCCAATTGCGGACACAGTGATCTACAATATCACTCTCTACTGCTTCATCAAAACATCATCCTCCATGTCAGGTGTGAGCAGAGGTCAAATAGTAAGAGGGGCAAAGCCAAACATACCTGACAGGAAACACTGGGCATCTCAATCCCATTAACCTTGTCAATGGAGAGGAAATAGTCACTGTGGAATGTTTGCATGTTAGCCAATCTGCACTGATCAACCCATCAGAGTGAAGTGTTGCTGTCAATAATTGGGATCTTGTGGTACTTCAGTTGTGGTTCATCCACCAGCTTAGATGGGTCAGAAGCACCAGGTCAATTTGCATGTCTTGTGATGACCCTGGTGATCACCTCATGCATAGCATCAGCAGGCTTCCCCATCTGTTTCTCAAACTCAAGGCACTTGGGGTTAATGACATCATTTCAGAGGTCAATAGCAATCTGACAGTCTTCCTTGCCAAGTTTCACCCCTTGATCCAGTGCCTCAGTTACAAATAAGATATGTGACTCAGATATGCATTAACTTACTTTTAGTGTGATGGGGGCTGTCCTCCCTACTTTTTCTGGCCTCATTGCTGGAGGATGTAACAACTGCACAAATGTCAGTTGGCCATACCATTGCAACACTGCAATAAGACATTACCAGTGCCCTCATTCCCCTCCTGCATTCCCCTCTCCTCTTTGATTTAACCACTGGGGTCAGTTGTCTTCATCACATTCAGGGTCACTCTTGGGGACACCCTGAGTCTTGGTGGCTGCAGACTGTCAGATCCTAGCCTCAACCACCATTATGCACCATACACACTCCAAGATGTCTTGCAAGCCATTTATTGGTTCTTTCAGAGGGCTCCAAGGGAAGGCAGGTGCCAGTTGCTGTTCAGAGGTGCCAAAGAGGTCTCCAGTGTTGCTCCCCTCTGCCTCCATATCATCTTGTAGCTCCTTATCTTCATGTACTACAATACCATCTTGATCCAGATTGATGCCTGCTACTGTGGGGCCCTCCAGCATTCCAGCATCCTGAAGTGTGGCCTTCCATCAAGCATTAGCCAGGGGACTTGCTAGCAAGTGGGATATCTACAGTACCATCTTGATAGGCTGATGTTTTCCTTCAACTTCCCAAAGAACATTTTGAGAAGCAGGTGATGAAATACTCTGAGTTCATCAATTCTGTCAGAAAAAAAAAGTGGGCCATTTTCACTGGAGTGCATTTCATTATCCCTCCATCACTTTGTGAGGATATCATGTACATTCAAACTCCTTCTAGCTATCACACTTTAGGTATTCAAACTATCTGCAGGTCTAGAAAAATGGCCTTGAGAAGATTGAGATGTGCCACAAAGTGTACAACAATCTCCTTGTGCTTGAAGTACACATCATGCTAATCCCATCCTTGATGGAGATGCACAATTACACTTGCAAGATTCCCCTGGTTTGTATGTTGGATCACATTACCAAGACCATCACATGCACCACTTGACCTGCTACACACCTCCATGTCCATCACAACTGCACCCTCAGCAGCTACCTACCTGGCCATGTCTGCAAGTGGACCCATAGTGCAGGTTTCCTACATGTCATTGTACCAGGTGGCAATGCACCAGGTGAGGACAACAATGTGGAGGTTGACACCAGGTTCAAGCCATTAAATGAAGCAAGATGGTTCCTTCAAGAAATGGTTCCCTTGATTAAGTGATTTGAATGCTGAGTTGGCATATGCTTGCAAGATCCAGAGAAGAAGATTATCTTCCAGAAATGGACCAGTAGAGAGCCCACAGGTCATTCTAACAAGGATATTATATGGATTATGCCAATGTTGGGGCTCTCATTGACATAGGCACCTTGCAGTAAGCCCCACCTCATTTCTCATACTAATAACAAAGTTAGCACTTGTCAGGGACAGAATTAATTTTCACTTTCTACACAATAGCTAAGATGGTTCAAACCCTGATGGGCCAAACAGCTATTGTCAATCAAGACTGGGAGGGTCCCACCATGATGGCAAACCCATTGATCAGTCCCATTCAGAACAATGACTCAATGTAATGACTCATATGTACATACAGATTAGTATATAAGGAGGACCAAATTAGACACCAAAGCTCTCCAGCTTTGACCTCTTGTCTGCTCCAGCATACAGCTACCAGATCATAACCAACACCTCAGTATCTCAACCTTCAGGTCATATCAGCTCCTATTCTTTAGAATAGTATTCTACATGGAGATCAGTCTAGTTGCCACCCTTTGGGGTTGGGGAGTTGTATCCCAAGGCACTATTCTTATTGCCATTTCTTGCTTTTATTAGATAGTATTAGTCTAGGGTTATTGTGGAGCAACAACCCTTGACAGCACTCACTTTTCAGATATAGCCTCCCTTACTCGTGACTCACTTCACAATGACACTCTTGACTCCAAGGCTATTGTGCAAAACCTTTGGAACCTTGATGACTTTGCTATCAGGAGCTTACAGGAGATTGTCAAGACAGAGAAGCAAATGTTCCCTTGCACATCTCTTGAAGTCTTTGCTCACATTGACCTAGGTCTCATCCTAAACTCCGCCAAAGGCAGGTATGTGTGGATGGTAAGGTAGGCAACAGCCTAAAGGCCCCACCACAGCCACACCCAGCCTCACACTGCCAAAATCTGGTGGTCTGAATTTTTTTTTTTGTACCCGTAGCTAGTTTTATATTTCATAAAAGTTGATAATTGTAACACTGTTTAAACGCGTGATCTCGCCTCCCGCAGAGCATCTGGCGGCAATGTACAGTGGCCGTTGTACTTTTTGCATGCCCAAGCGGCCTGTGGCCCATCCAGTCCAGCCCTGTAGCCGTCCATGAATCTACAAGATTGAATTGAGCAGCTCTGAATTGATTCTACTGGTATGGCGTCCAGGCAGTCACGCATATTGTTGATCATCTCTTTGTCATTAGTAGTGAGTGGCGTCTCCCAATATCGATATTTTGCATTACCCCAGTACTGCTCAATGAAGTTCAACTCGCAGTGGAACTTTGGATAGTACAGGCACAGGTGCCCCACACTTTCATAGAGTTCTTGTAGGAGCGACTTTTGTTCTTTGAAATCAACTTGATTATAGAGAATTCGTCGACAGCAGCACACTGACTGTCCTGGTGGACACTTTGAGAGCGAGTTGCCACACTGAGCTTTCAGATTTTGATTGGTGGGGAAGAGGCCGTGTTTGTGTAGGATCTGTGCCATCCCTTTGAAGAGTCCAGGGGAGACAGGGTGATCATCAGGATAATACAGCGGCTGAGGCATGCCATCAGGGAGCCTGCCATCGCACATTCGTATGCCAGGACTGGGCTCCCATTGTTGTGTCCCTTTCGGCATCCTTATCGCTGAAAGGGCACTTGGTGCCCTTTTTTTGTGTATTGTTGCATTGTCATAGAGAAACAGGCCTTGTTCTTCAGGCCACTTGTGCTGGAAAATCTCAATTGCTGTGCGTGCTTGCGAGAGGACATCATCACTCGTCCAATACCCATCACGGCTCTTGCCTGCTTTGAAGAACACCCGGGCTTCACTGAATAAAGAGGGTATGTGATCAGCCACAGCAGAAGAATTTAGCTACACCTACCTGTAATCGTCCTTCAGTCTCCCGATTTCAGGTGTTAAGAAGTCAGCCACCATAACGGAGACCCCTTCGTCCTTTCGGACTGGCTTCCTGGCTTCCTCCGGGTGCCAGTACCCCTGCTTTCGTCGATCATTCGCATAGAAGGTTGATTCATCGTGAGTGACCTCTCGTATCACTCACTCACCCTCCTGCAAATCTGGTAGCAGATGTATCTTCCCATCCCTATCATATCTCCTCATTCGCTGCTCCAGTTTCTCATATTCGGCCAGGAACCACAAACGATATGCAACGACATCTTCACGCTCATGGCCATCGACGTACATCCCATTGGGCATGCTTCCATATCGCCAACCCATTTTCTTTATCCAACACTGTGCCGTCTTTTTGCAAATAAAAGTTGCTTTTGTCCCCATCGCTGATTGCATTTCCGGTGTTGCAATAAAGTTGACGATATCTTCAGCTTTGAAGAATGGCTGTTCTTTGCGTAGTTTCAATAGGAATTCGTGGATTTTTGTTGAAAGATCTTCATCCATGAGGCGGCGAGTGTCGAATCGCCCATGCTGTGTGAGTGGCAGGGATGTGTAATCCATCCCCTGTCTTTCGAATTCAACAACCCAATGTCTGAGCTTGTGTGTGTATGTTGGGCTCCCATGACCCACCACCTCTGCAGCAATTTTGGACGCTTTAGTCCATGAGAACTTCAAATTTGGGGAGGAGAATAGACGACATAGGGTGAGCATTCCACTTATGCGGTTTTGCACCCATAGGTTCGTTATTTCCCACTTCCGATGCCGTGCCTTCACGATCTCATTCAATTCCTTAGCCACTTCTGCAGCTCGGCCACGATCCTTCTTAAAATCCCAACTGGAATCCATGTCCTCGTCTTCGAGGCCAGCCATGGCCAGCCCAGGCATCAGGGGTTCGTGCAACGAGAGGTGCGAGATTTCGGAACGTGTGGGATTCACTGAAGCTGATGAGAGGGTGTCGTAATAGTCGATAGACTCTTCAATCAACTGAAGTGATTCTGGCCTTGCAACTGTGGCATCGTCATTGTGTGCTGTGGGTTCATTTGAAATGGAAGGGGCAGTGCTCTCTTCAATGTCGGAATCACTACTCAAGATGACGCATTCAATTTCTTCATTTAATAAGACCCTCTTTTTGGCCTACTGACTGTCAGCTCTCTACCCAAGTCATCGTCAATCTTTGGGGCTTACAACCGGCTTCCAAAGGTCTTTCAATGTTTGTCCATTCTTTTTTGCGTCCTTTTTGCGTCTATACATACTCCTCACTGAGTTACGTGAGTAGTGGCAAGGCCGTTTGCTTGAGGCGAATTTTTCAGCAGCTGATTTCTGCCAATTTGCAAGACCTGTGAAGAGGATCGTGTTGAGGTTTGTGGATATTTGCTGATGGCCGTCTTCCTCATCCCCTCGATCTAGGCAAACGATCGATGATGAGTTGCTGCTTGTGCACACGGATTCCTCTTCGCCACTATCACCCCACTTGACTTGGCTGTTGATCCAGTGAGTATTTATTTCAAGAACGTTTGATATTTTTTGGCTGTTTTCTGCTTCTGTAGGTGCCCGATCGTCTATAATTCTATTATTCCACTTGTAACTCACACGCTTTGAAAGGTTGATCCTTCGTGCTATTGTTGAGTTCTTTGGGCGTCCCATGGCCTCGGTTTAGTGGTTCATATGTAAATTTTTGTTGTCGATCTGAATGAAAATACAAAGCCAGATCGACACAAAGCAAGATCAATACAAAGCAGTGATACAAAGCAAGACCATGTGACAGGACTGCCATTTTTTGCGATCCGGAAAAAGGAAAACTCCCCAAAGGGCCGTTCTCGCCTAAAAAAAACCTTTGGGCCGGCAATCAAATTTTCCGTAATGGGGCCGGACTGAGGGGGTCGGGCATGGTTTGGACCACACAGAAAATTTTATTTTAACTCTCTACATTGTTTACAGTATTTTTTCTAACTACATAGTATGGGCGCAGGGCGGAATTAGCCCACCGGCCAAGTCGGTGGCTGTGGTGGGGCCTTTAGGCTGTCGCCTACCTTAGATGATGCATCGGATAGTTTGGGAAAGATGGGAAGGTGGAGATCAATGGCCTGCACCACATTTGCTGATGATACTGGGGAACCATCAAAGAGAAAGGCAGCGTGGGTGTCACCCAGACTCTCAATGATGGAGTCTAATGATTTGATTGATGGAGAGGGAGGCCCACTGGGTGGAAAGTCCGAATCCTGAGTGAGGGGTGAAGGGGGTCCTGAGGATGCATTCCTGTGTGCATGGGTATCGAATGCTTGTACCAGCTTCTTGACAGGGCTATTGAGGCTAACAATAGGGCCGCTCTTGCATGATAGGCCCTCAGATGGTGCTATTGCCCCAGCTGTAATTTTAGTCTAGTCAATTGGCCAGGTCCCAGTTGTTTCAAAACCCTTCTTGATGTTCTCAGGTGTGAAAGCACGTTGATATGGTCCAGAAATCATGTCCAGGAACTCCCCCTTGGTTATTTTGCCTGGATAGCTCTGAGCCCATTCCTCCATGTCTGCTTCATAGAACCGCTTGAATTGGGAGAATCCTACTACATCCAAGGCTATTGAAGCCCATGAGGTGATATTTTTGGAAGATTCTGACTGAACTCACTTTGCAATGCATGTGTGGTATGCGGGGGGAGGCAAAGGACATGAATACCATGTTCCTTAGCATATAGCAAGAACTCTCGAGTAAAGTGGGAAGCATGGCCATCAACAATGAGAAGCCTAGGGCGGCCATTTGAGACTTGGCTTGTTGGAGGATCAAAATCATGCTTGATCCACTCTACCCCTATCTCCCCTGTTACGTGTCTAGTATTTCTCTAACTTAAGTAAGTAGCCTTATGGGTAACTATCCAGTGGGCTCATTGAATGCAGGGTTCCTACTAAGTTACTCCAGTACGCCCAATGTGGGTAATCTGTATATGAGTCTTAGGAGGTGATATAATATGTATTTGGTAACTCCTTTAGAGTTGTAAGTATGTAGATTGTAAGTATAGTATTTAGATTAGGATTGTATCCTTAGAATTGGTATTCTCTAAATATTAACTGTAGATCGCAGTTAGGCAAAGCCTGACACAAGTTTAGTAGATTCTGTAGATTTGATAAAGAATATTCTTGAAGTCACACAATTCACGCAAGTTCTCTGTAGCACAATGCACTCCTTCTAGGATAGTCTCACTAGATATTCTGGGATAGTCTCACCAGTGATAGGTTTGCAAAGTAGTGCTCTATAGCAGAATGTAAGATGTTAAGAGTGATAAAAGTAGATTGATTCTCAAGCATGACCAAAAAGTGGTCTCCTTATATACATGTAGGACTTCACAGCCACAGGGTACTCAGTCCTATGGTTTGACAAATCGGACACTGTCATAGTATCAGACATCATAAGCATCATTTGTCAAGTGTCAGGTGCTTTACAGGTCATTATCAATCATGATTACATATTAACAAGCATATGTATTGTTCCATTCAAATGAAGAAGCATATGACAAATCTCAGAAGACAAATCATTGTTCAAACATGTAAGTTCTAATTGTCAATTCAATCATTCCGTAACATCCCCAGTCATGTAACCTTTCTCTGAGACCCGCAAACTATACAAAAATCAAGTTAGTGGTGGTAGCCAGTCGCTTTGGAGTCACATACATGGCATTAGGAGGGTTAGGCAGGTTGTCTCTGTCCCTTAAACACTGTCCTTTGAAGATAACTGTTGGTGGAAATACCATTCCACTTGCAGAAATGATTGGAATCAATGTGACAGTGTCTCGGACCTCATTCCTCAATGCCATCTGCTGAGCCTGACTTGCTGATCCTATGTGCCGAGTCTTGTGTGTGCTCTTATCCAAAAAGCAACATGTTTCGTCCATGGAGAAGATACAATCTTGTTCAATCTCATAATCTGTCACTGTCTTCTGGAGCAACTTGATCCAATTGTCCACCACATCCTTGTTCAATGCTCCCCCTTGTACAGTTGTTAATGTAGTGGACCAGTAGAACTGAAGATCCTCATGGTGGCGCTTCATGAACTGATTCAGCCACAGTTTTCCAACTGTAGCACTAGGATCGCCAGATTGCATACGAAGGATCTCATTGGCACAGTTGGTTGCTCTTTTAAATGTATCAGGGAAGCCCCGACGAGCAGTCTCCTGGAGATAATCAACCAGAAGCTGCTCCTCATCAGGACGGATCTTCTGCTGCTGGCCAGCAGACTCAATTTTTGAAGGACAACCATTAATTCATGCTTGTAGGGTTGATCTTGCAATGCCATGCTTGTTGGCAAGTGAGCCCAGGCTTGGTGCTAAGGGTAGGCTTCGGGTCTGCTGGAACTCCTCCATAGCCCTTTGAAGGGCCTCTTCTTTTGCTTTGGCAGCCTTTGGGATTGATCCTGGCATTGGAGACTGGCTTTGGAGGGGTAACTGCCAGACTGCTCACTTGCAGTCCTTTTGCTTAAGAGATGAGCCACAACATGAAATGTGGGTTCCTTATAGTTAGTTTAGGTTCTATGCATCGCGATCTAGGTTCCCATGCAGATTCCAGCCCTGGAAGGTGAGGCAGCCTTATCTGATTGGCCTTTTTTGGTGTCTGGCTCACTTTGCAAGTGGAATTAATGGCGCGCGAATCAGATGACAGTTCAAAAAAGTATAATAACTCTATTTACATATATGAATTAGCAACGCAAGCCGTTTGGTGTCGCATGGGTGCTGTTGCCCGCTGGGTGATACTGCCCAGCAGGTGATATCCCACTGTATATCTGTATGCATATGTCATATCTATGCTCATAATGTTCTAGATTTTCTCACTGGCTATGGACAACACCTCATCAAACAACACTCTTATCTGATGGCTTGAGCAGCATGTAGATTACATGGGAAACCTACATCATGTAAGGTGTTTTGTGCATATCATCAACCTCAGTGCTTGTGCTGCTCTCAAACCATTTGAGACACCATCACCTAACCTGACTGATGTCTCTGAGGGCAATACTGTCACAGCCACACTACTCTCATTGCAAGATGAACATGAAGATAGTGACAATGATGGCAGTGGGCTGTATGGACCAGTCCCAGAAGAGGGGGTTCCTTTGCAGCACAATAACCCCATAAAGAGCACCATTCAAAAGGCTGGTAAACCATTGTATATGAACAGGTGCTTATAATGTTCCATAGATCTGGGCTATAGCACACCAAACTACATACTCAACAACAGTAACTGCACCTTTATGGACCTGAACAATTGTGGAACACAACAAATGTGTTTCAGAGAACTCAAGTGCAAGCTCATGTGAGCAAGAGTTCCTTAAGGACCAAAAGTGGAAGCGAGACAATGCAACTTGTTGGAACTCAACATATGATATGATTGATTATGCATTGAAATACAAGAGTGTTATCACAGTACTCACTACAGACAATACATACATGGAAGAGAACCATCTCACACCTGCTGAGTGGAAGACAACAAAGGCATTACACATGCTCCTGGGTGTACATCAATTTTTTGGCTTGAAATCAATTATGCATATTAATTTGACATAAACCAGCTCTTCAAACACACTACAGATGTCTTTTTGGGTGATCAACCATCAGTTGCCTATGTCATCCCATATATGTGGGCTCTTGTCCATGCACTCAAGAGCACATCAGATGACACCAAGACCCATGAATCAATCCACACTGCTGCCTCCCTTGCAGAGAAGACATTGGCAAAGTACTATGCATTGACTCTTGAATCAGTTGCATACTGGATTGCAGTTGGTATGTCAATCCACATCTCCCCTCCTATTGACTCAGTTTGGGCCACATAGCACTGCATCTGTCTTATCATTTGGACTGGTTCCATGATCCAGCAAACCAGATCCCAGTCAAATGGCAGAGGCAGATTGTCAATGATGTGAAGAATGCATTTTCAACACACTGTCATAACCATCCTATCTCAACAGAGATGACTGGTGACCAAGTCACTGCAGATGAGGATGAACTTTGTGCAGATGATAATGGCAGCACCACAGATCCACTCAATGTAAGCAAAACCTGCACTTGGCAATGCACTAATGGCCATACTACCACAAAAACAGACTATTTTTGCTGGAATCATCCCTAAGTCACCATCAAAGCGTCAACAGCAACTGCCTATGGCAGCTCAAGATGAAGTAACAGATTTTCTCTTAGGAATGCCTGAGAAGACAGGCAACCCACTGGATTGGTGGGCACAAGAGCAGAATGTAGCTTGATATCCAAGGCTCTGTCACATGGCCTGTGACTTCTTGACAATCCCAGGTTTGTATTGGATTCTGCAACATTGCTCCAGGCTGATTTTCATTCCTAGCAACCACAGTCAGTGTCGAAAGGGAGTTCAGCTGGGCACAACATGTGATGCCATACACCAGGAACTGTTTGAGCAGCCTCTCAATGTGTTCTGTCATGTGTGTTGGGAGTTGGAGCAAGTTGGACTGGATTTCAGTGGACTTCCTGCAACAAGACTGTCCAATGACAGATCCTGCACACTTTGATGGTGATGATTCAGAGCATGAGGATATTCCAGAATGTCTATATGAGCCACCACTCACCCAGCAAACTTGCTGTTGTCTGGAACAGGCAGCAGATATGTTAAACTAGATGTATTCTAATAGTACATACATCATCTACTGATATCCACAGCCTGTATCCTCATGCCCCACTTTATTGTACAATCCCTCAAACCTGTGTGGGTTTTCTCAGCATGCTGGGCCAGTCCCATGCCCGTGGGGCCTGTGACATTCCCTGAGCAGACTTGATGAATCAGTTTTTTTGCTGGTACTTGGTTTGGGCCCCTTTGGCCTTTATCACTGCCCCTATCCTTCTGGGCTTGCTCTCAATGACATTTCTACAAACCTCACTTGGTGTGCTATCCCATTCCACCAGCACTTGCCCCCAAAACTCATCCACACCAGTAGGAGGGGCCCATAGACATTGGGCTGCCACATGAGGTGTTGCCACCCATATTCAAATGGGCTGAGGCTGGGTGACTGCAGGCCACTTCAAGGTAATGTCCTTGATCTATTGGAACCATTTTGAAGCCTTCTTGAAGGTGGCTTTAGGGTCATTATCCTGTTGAAAGGTGAGCTGAGGCCTGTCCAGCCAACAAAACTCCACAATAGCCAGGAATTCAACTTGAAGAATGCTGGTGTGCAGCTCAGCATCTATTCTCCTATCTATTGTGCATGTATGATCCACTCCTTGGGCAGGTGCACAGCCACCAACCATCAAGAATCTGCCCCTGAAGTTGACAATCCACTGATCTGATTGTGCTTCAGGCCAGACCCAGGTTTTTCCATGCCCAGGCCCTCCCATTTGACCCCATCCCATTAATATTAGTCTCATGTGACCAATTCACCCTGCCCAAGTCCTCCAGAGTCCAGTGCTGGTGCTCCAACACTCCCCTGCCAATGAGCCCTTGAAAGAAGTGGCATGGTCTTCTCTATGGCAGTCTTAAGACCTCCCTTTCTCAAGGTATTAATAACTGGTTGGAGGGTAACATTGAGGTCTGAAAGTCTCTTGAATTGTGAGCCAGTATCAGCTGCTCCAGAGGTGACTCTTTGGGCAAGGAGGAATTGACCATTCACTATGAGCTGCCTTGGGTGCCCACCAGGTGCTTGGGCAGGCTGTCTTTGACAGAGGAGTAAAGTATTTGAACTGTAGAGTAGCTGACATGCATCTGGGCAGCCACCTGGTGACAGGATTTGTCATGTTGAGTAAAGTCCCAATAGTTGCTGGGTGTTGGAGGACATGTTTTCCAGGGGGTGGTTGATGCCCATGGGTGGTATATATACTCTTGAAGGCAGGTTACATGATATTTTAGGTTTAGCCATGTGATATCATATGACTAGGCCCATTTTAGTGCAGGCAAAAAAACTGATTCATTGAGTGGGACCCCTTCTAAAGTCAATATCAAATCAACAAAAGGAGCAAAATATTTGGTGTTTAGTACAACAAAGGACATGATACCTAGCCTTGTTATCACAAATTCCCACAGGTTTACCTTTGTTCTCTGGGCTATAATTTGACTCACAAGCAAAGTTTGACCTTCTGCAAATCAGTTTTTTTGCTCACTGTATACTTCAACTTAACCCTACAGTTTCCAAAGCCTCCCTCTATGGGGCTGTGCACCTGCCCAAGGAGTGGGTCATATGTGCATGATAGATAGAAGAATGGGTGCTGAGCTGCACACCAGCATTCTTCAAGTTGAATTCCTGGCTATTGTGGAGTTTTATGGGCTGGACAGGTGTCAGCTCACATTTCAACAGGATAATGACCCTAAAGACACCTTCAAGAAGGCTTCAAAATGGTTCCAATAGATCAAGGACATTGTCTTGAAGTGGCCTGCAGTCACCCAGCCTCAGCCCATTCAAATATGGGTGGCAACACCTCATGTGGCAGCCCAATGTCTATGGGCCCCTCCTACTGGTGTGGATGAGTTTTGGGGGCAAGTGCTGGTGGAATGGGATAGCACACCAAGTGGGGTTTGTAGAAATGTCATTGAGAGCAAGCCCAGAAGGATAGGGGCAGTGATAAAGGCCAAAGGGGCCCAAACCAAGTACCAGCAAAAAAACTGATTCATCAAGTCTGCTTGATTGTAAACTGTATATTAAATGATTGGCTGAGACTGAACTCTGGTATAACAAAGGACACAATATCTACCTTTGCGTTCTGAATTTCTCACAGATTTACCTTTGTTCCCTGGGCCATAATTTGACTTGCAAGCAAAATTTGGCCTTCTGTGAATCAGTTTTTTTTGCTCACTGTACATACCCTGTAGGGTCTCCCATCTTGACTTCCATCTTGACCATCTGCATCAAGCAAATCACTTCAACTTTCAAGACATATTCTAAATAAACCACAACATAAATTAAAAATGTTCATGCAGTGCCCTGGTCACCTTGCCTCTCATTCACAATGGGGCCCCACTCCTGGTACTGAATCCCTTCTTTGCTTGCAACTGCAGCCATTGGCAAATGCTGAATAATGGGGTATTTTTCTATCCTTGACTCCAAATTCTTGGCTCAGGACTTGGCTAAATGTCTCATTTCAGGATCATGCTTGCAAAACATTACTGCACAAGACACCCTCTCCAACACCTACCAATGACATCTTAGTTGATTATCCCAGTCCCATTCCTTCTTCCCCCCTGCCAAGCATGAAGCTCAGTCTCTGCTCAACCCACCTGCCCTGCCAACACATTTCCCTCCCCTATGTCACCACAAACACTGTACTTCACAAGTTGATTTTCTCCCCCTTGTACCATGTGCTCATCATCAATGCTGTGTCCCAACTCCTCCCCTCTCTCCACATCTCCCAGCAGTGGTCATTCAACCCCGGCTTCCTGCACCAACTCCTCCACCTCTCATTGTAGTATGCTGTAATCTGGATGGGAAAGTTTGGGAGAGATACTGGCACACATGTGGTTCTGGGGAACACTGCTGGTGTGAAGAAGGATTTATCTTGACCTCCTGCAGAGGACACAAGAAGTCTATAGTCAATTGAGTGCATCAACACCCATACCAACAACATTCATGCTGATTTTTACATGTCTAGTATTTCTAACTTAAGTAAGTAGCCTTAATTGTAACTATCCAGTGGGCTTGTTGAATGCAAGGTTCCTACTAAGTTACTCCAGTACACCCAATGTGGGTAATCTGTATATGAGTCTTAGGAGGTGATATAATATGTGTTAAGTAACTCCTCTGGAGTTGTAGATAAGTAGGTTCTTAGTATAGTATTTAGATTAGGATCTTATCCTCAGAATTGGTATTCTCTAAATATTAACTATGTGTCACTGATAGGCAGAACCTGACAATGGTTTATGCAGAATATTCTTGAAGTCACACAGTTCACACAAGTTCTCTGTAGCACAGTACACTCCTTCTAGGATAGTCTCACTAGATATCTGGGATAGTCTCACCAGTGTAGGCTTGTAAGTAGTACTCTTTAGTAGAACCTAAAATGCTAAGAGTGATAAAAGTAGATTAATTCCCAAGCATGACCAAAAAGTGGTCTCCTTATATACATGTGGGACTTCACAGTCACAGGGTACTCAGTCCTATGGTTTGACAGTTTAGACACTGTCACAGGTGTCAGACATCATAAGCATCATTGGATAAGCATCAGATGCTTTACAAGTCATTATCAATCATGATTACATATTAACAAGTGTATGTATTGTACTATTCAAATGAAGAGGCATATGACCAATTCTGCAAGATAAATCATTCATTCAGACATATAGATTCTAATTGTCAATTCAATTGTTCCATAACACTGATACTTCCACCACCTTTCCCATCATGGGGATGTGACATAATCTTGTATACTATGGAGCTGTCTTTTGAGCAAGACTCCTATAAGCATGCTCAGGGTAATGCCTCATCCAATTACACAATCTACAATCATGAGCTACTCATGGAGAGGATAGCCCACCTGCTTTGCAAGCTGCTATTTAAAGGCCACAAGGTGGACAATAACACAGAAAGTGTCCTCAAGCACAGGGAAACCAGAATGGTTTGCTGTGTGTACAACTATGTGAGTCATATGTTATTTATGTTATTCTCTATTGATTTACCATCTTGATGGGCTGATGTTTTCCTTTGACTTCCTGAAGAACATTTTGAGAAGCAGGTGATGAAATACTCCATGTTCATCAATGCTCTCAGAAAAAAAAGTGGGCTGTTTTCATTGGAGTGCATTTCATTATCCCTCCATCACTTTGTGAGGATATCATGTATGTTCAAACTCCCTTCTAGCTATCACACTTTAGGTATTCAAACTATCTGCAGGCCCAGAAAATATGGCCTTGAGAAGATCAAGATGTGCCAGGATGTGTACAACAATCTCCTCATGCTTGAAGAACACATCATGCTAATCCCATCCTTGATGGAGATGTGCAGTCACACTTGCAAGATCCCCCTGATTTGTATTTTGGATCACATTGCCAAGGCCATCATGTTCACTGCTTGACCTGCTACACACCTCGGCTTCCATCCCAACTGCACCCCAAGCAGCTACCTACCTGACCATGTCTTCAAGCAGACTCATAGCAGAGGCCCCCCACATGTCATTTTACCAGGAGGCTATGCACTGGGTGAGGACAACAATGCAGAGGTTGATGCCAGGTTTGAGCCATTAAATGAACTAAGATGGTTCCTTCAAGAAATGGTTCCCTTGCTCAAGTGATTTGAATGCTGAGTCAGCATATACTTGGGAGATCCAGAGAAGGGGTTATCTTCTGGAAATGGACCAGTAGAGAGCCCAGAGGTGGTCATGATGAGGATATTATATGGGATTATGCCAATGTTGGGGCTCTCATCAACATAGGCACCTTGCAGTAAGCCTAATATTGGCACTGTCATTTCTCATACTAATAACAAAGCTAGTACTCACTTTTCAGATATAGCCTCCCTTACTTTTGACTTGCTTCATGATGACACTCAAGACTCCAAGGCTATTGTGCAAAACCTTTGGAACCTTGATGACTTTGCTATCAGGAGCTTACAGGAGATTGTTGAGATGGAGAAGCAGGTGTTCCCTCACACATCTCTTGGAGTCTTTGCTCCCATCAACCTAGGTCTCATCCTAAACACAGCCAAAGGCAGGTAAGGTACGTGACAGGCAAGAGGTGCAGGCACAGCCACCCCAGCCTCGCACTGCCAAATCCTGGGACCCCAAATTATTTTTTTTGTATCTGTAGCTACTGAAAGTTACCACTCACCGAGCACCCCCCACTCACCGAGCACCGTGCTCTAGAATCATTGTACATAGCTTGTTAGGTGTCCCAGATATAGAGAACTATGTATTATTCTTCCTGCCTGCATTTGAGACGTTGCGCCATTCAACATGAGCCGTGGTCAGTGGCTATGCAAATATTGCCCCGCCCGAGTTTGTGACGCAAGTGGGGTGGGCATGAACCTCCAGCAAGGCATTTAAAAAGTTAAAATAATTTCTTTACAACTGTTAGATACTTCTATTGGGCTTCAAAGCCTTTCTCACATCCCCTGGAACATCATGGCCTCCAAGCAATCTGCTGCAACACTGAGAGAGGCGCTGCTCAAGGCTCAATCCTGGTGTAAAGGGAATTGCTGCTACTTCTCAGGTGTATTTGACATTGATTCAGGCAATAGGGAAGGAACAGCAGAATGCAGCCACAAGGAAAGGGGGCTCACAAGGGATGCAGGGAATGAGCACAGAGGAGAAGGACAGATGAAGCAAGATATGGAAGATTGCAGAAGCTGAGTACAATGAGTGAAAGGCTGAGATGAAGAGAACTGGAATGCTTGTCAAACATGCTGGCAAGAAACTGCTGCTCAGGTGGTTTAATGAGGCCAAGTATCCTGAAACACTTCTTCAAGAACTTAGGAACTCAAATCAAGCCTCCTCCCCCCCTGCTCCATGTCAAACTTGTCAGTACCATAAAACATTCATTTCTGATAGAATAGTTGGATGAAGATGGCCAGCGCAATGTTGAGATTGTAGTTGATTGTATTACTCCATATCTTATAGATTGTCCCCATGTTATGGCCCAAATGTACCGGATTTGCCTCGATTTGCTTGTGCTCGGTGAGTGGTACGGCCCGATCTGCCATCAGCCATAGCATATCAACTAGCTTGTGGGGGGCGCTCAAATTACAAACTTGAGTACTTGGTAATGTAAAGAAATGATCTATTTCTAACTCTATACTACCGGAACTACAGGGAGTCGTGGGGAAACTTCCCGCTCGGTGAGCGGTAACTTTCTGTAGTTTCATTTCTCAATAAATATATCTATTGTAAAACTATTCAAATGCGTGATCTGGCATCCCAAAGAGCACCTGGGGGCAATGTGCGGTGGCCACGGTACTTCCTGCATGCCCAAGCTGCCTGTGGCCCATCCAATCCAGCCTGGTAGGCATCCATGAATCTACAAGCTTGAATCAAGTAGGATTGGATGGTTTCCACTGGCACGGAGTCCAGGCACTCACGGATATTCTCAATCATCATGTTGTCATTGGTAGTGAGAGGAGTCTCCCGATATTGATACTTTGCATAGCCCCAATATTGCTCAATGAAATTTAGCTCACAGTGGAATTTCAGATAGTACAGGCACAGGTGCCCAGCATCTTCATAGAGTTCTTGAAGGAGCGACTTTTGTTCTTGGAAATCTGCTTGGTTATAGAGGATTTGTCAGCAGCAGCACATGGTATGTCCTGGTGGACACTTTGAGAGTGAGGGGCTGCATTGAGCCTTCAAATTTCGATCAGTGGGGAAGAGGCCATGTTCGCGTAGGAGCTGTTCCATTCCCTTGAAGAAGCCGGGAGAGGTTGGATGGTCATCAGGGTAATATAATGGCTGGGGTGTGCCATCAGGGAGCTTCCTGTCACACATCTGTATGCCGGGACTGGGCTCCCATCATTGTGTTCCTTTGGGCATCTTCGTTGCTGAGAGTGCACTTGGTGCCCTTTTTCTGTGTATTGTCGCATTGTCATATAGGAATAGACCTTGCTCTTCAGGCCACTTGCACTGGAAGATTTCGATTGCCATGTGTGCTTGAGCAAGGACATCCTCATTTGTCCAATATCCATCACGGGATTTGCCTGCTTTGAAGAATACTTGGGCTTTACTGAACAGAGAAGCCAATCAGCCATGCCTGAGTGATTCAGCCACACCCACCTGATTTCATCTCTCAGTCTCCCAATTTCAGGTGTTAGGAAATCAGCTACCATAATAGAACTCCCTTTGTCCTTTTGGACTGGTTTCTTCCCTTTGTCTTGATGCCAGTACCCCTGCTTTCGTTGATCATTGGCATAGAATGTCGATTCATTGTGAGTGACCTCTTGTATCACTCATTCACCCTCTTGCAACTCTGGTAGCTGATCTATGTTCCCATCTCTATCCCATCTCTTCATCTGTCTCTCCAGTTTCTTGTATTCCACCAGGAACCAAGAATGGTATGCAATGACATCTTTGCGCTCGTGGCCATCAACATACATACCATTCAACATTTTTCCATATCGCCAACCCATTCTCCTTATCCAACACTGTGCTGTCCTTTCACAAATCATCGTTGCCTTGGTCCCCATCGCCGATTGCATTTCTGGCATCGCAATAAACTTGACAATGTCTTCTGCTTTGAAGAACGGCTGATGCTTGCACAGTTCCAAGAGAAATTCGTGAATCATTGTCAACAAATCTTCATCAAAGAGGCAGTGAGTGTTGAATCAGCTGTGTTGTGTGAGGGGCAGGGAGGTATTATCCATCCCCAGTCTTTCAAATTCGACAACCCAATGTCTGAGCTTGCATTCATATGTTGGGCACCCATGGCCCACTGATGCTGCAGCAAACTCGGAGGCTTGAGTCCAGGAGAACCCCAATTTTGGGGAGGAGAACAGGCGACACAAGGTGAGCATTCCAGTTATTCGACTTTGCACCCATAGGTTTGTTGTTTGCTGCTTCTGATGCCATTCCTTCACAATCTCACTCAGTGCATTCGCCACTTCTGCAGATTGGCTCTGATCCTTTGTGAAATTCCATATGATTCATATGTCCTCATCTTCAGAGGGATAAAGGGATGCTGTAGGGGCGATTTGCCAGTATGGGTTGAATGACAGAGCATCTTGATTCTGGGTTGGGAGTTGTTGCTCAGTCAGTGAACACACAGGAATTGCTGGGGCCGATGAGAAGTTGTGATAATGCTCTATAGTCTCTTCAATCGATTGAAGAGATTCCAGCCTCACGACTGTGGCATTCTTGGTGGGTGCTCCAGGTTCATTCAAAATGAAAGGAGGAGCTCTCTCTTCCACATCGGAATCACTGTCCAAGGTGATGTATTCGGTTTCTTCATTGACTGGGACCCTCCTTTTGGCCTATGGACTGTCAGCTCTGCCTGAACAATCCTCAGGTTTTTAGGCTTACAACTGGCCCCCATAGATCTTTCAAGGTTTGTCCATTCCTTTTTGCTGTTGATTTATTTCTATACATAGTCCTGAGTGAGCGACCTGAGTAGTGGGGAGGCCGTTTATTTGAGGCCAATTTTTCAGCAACTGATTTCTGCCAATTTGCAAGTCCTGTGAAAAGGACAGTATTGGGATTTGAGGGTTCCAGCAGGTGAACATCCTCCTTGTCCCCCCGATCTAGGCAGATGATTGATGATGAGTTGCTCTCTGTGCCCAGGTCTTCTTCTTTGCCACTTTCGTCCCACTCCCCTTGATTATCAATCCAAGAATTCTCAATGCTCTTCTGCCATTCCTTGCTTTTGTAGGTGCCCGATCCTCCACCCAATCCTCTGCCCAATCCTCTGCCCAATCTTGCACAATTCTACACAGTCTGTGGGTTGGAGTCTTTGCAATTAGAATTCTTTGTGCCCTTGTTGAGTTCTTTGGGTGTCCCATGATCTCAGTTCAGTAGATTTTTATTGTTGAAGTAGCAACTTAAATTACAAAGCAAGCTTGATACAAAGCAACGATAAAAAGCAAAACCATGTGACACGACTGCCAAATTCTGCAATCTGGAAAATTGAAAACTCCCAAAAGGGCCATTCTCACCTAAAAAAAACCCATTTTGGCTGACAACACATTTTTCCTAATTGGGCCCAACTGAGGGGGTCAGGCATGATTTGGATGGGATAGAGTATTTTATTTTAAAGATCTACATTCTATTACCCCTGGTTTCTAACTACATGGCGTGGGCGCGGGGAGGAATTGACCTACGGGTCAAGTCGGTGGCTGTGCCTGCACCTTTCGGCTGTTGCGTACCTTATGTGTGGATGGTAAATGAGGTGGAACAGATACCTACTGCTGGCAATTGGGTCTGGGGGGCAGCCAATATATATACTGACATTCCAAAGGTAATCACAATGAATCTGTCAGACTATCTTCACTCAGGCACAATGGATTTCAAGTGCATCCAGCTGTACACCTCAGGATGACTTGTGGTGGGAAGCTCCCACTCTTTACTAGGGTGTATTTCATCTGTCTTGGGTATATAGGTCTCCATGCTATATATTGTATCCTTACATATCTGTAGTGGCCCCAACAACATGAAACTTTCCTTGGGTTATCACTCCTGCAGAAATCTAAACAAGCAGGCTTCTCCATGTCAGTCTCCAATTGCAATGTCAGGCTGAGGGCCCAACACAGGCCAAGACAGAGCTCCTACCAACTCCCTATAAGGCCAAGTAGCCAAGTCATGTAGTCCTTCTCCTCCTGAGTTTGGCCTCCCCAACACCCAGTTCTCTCTGAAATTATTTCCTAAAATATCAGGTGCTCCCATTGTGGCACCCATTGTGGAGACTGGGGTCCCATGCCACTCCCATGGTACCCATGCCAGTCTGCCAATCATTGGTTATCCCACATACTTGTATCCTATGTAATCTTATTTCACTCTCATCCTTGTGCCACCATTTCACCCAGACCATCTATTTGAAAATTGGCAGACACTGTGTCAGATTTCTTGTTTCTTTATTACATATATTCCCCTTTTTTCTTCTGTTTCTTTTCTGTATTTCAAGCTTCCCCATGATTTCACATGCCTCAGATGCTGGCCATGTACCCACAGCTTTGTACCAATGACTTGCCAAAACACATTATGGGTGAGAGGAGGGTGTCTGTGGTGTCATTTCACAGTCTTAATTGCCTGGTATGACCACTAGGATGAACCCAATCCTGCAGATGGAATGATGCTGACCAGATTGGTGGCCCAGCTGGCTGACATGGCCCATCTTCATCTTGCTGCTCCACATTGTAGCAGTGCTTGGTATCAGTAATGATGGAGGTATTACATCTCTTGTTGGGCTCATTGCTTGCTTATACCTGGCTGATCCAGATTCTGTCCAGTCCAAGTATAACCTGCCTGCTTTGTGAGATCAAGAACTTGGTTGCTGAAGTCCCATTCATAACCCAATCACATACATTGTGATAATATCACCCTTTTTTCATCCTCTGTGGTCACAAACACCAGGTCCCAGACCTGAGCACTGGGCACACCAGGCATGGGACCTGGTGGATATTGTGTCAGATGCCCAGTGAGTAACACTGAGTCAGGGACCTGTTTGATCACTGGCTCAGGGCACCAGTGAACAATTGAAAATATATAATAGTTATCATGTACATTGTACAAGATGTAGTGAATTGATAATTAATTACTTTCATATTGAGTTCCCATTGTATGTGTTTATTTTTTAGCCATTGCACAAGATGGAGCTGATGAGTGAGCCAGAAAAATACTAAGTCCAAACCAACACAACTTGGACCTGTCCACCTCCTCATTGACCTCATCACTGTTATAGAATGGAATCAGGGCGAGCGGGAATGGCAAATTATTTATACCTTTATGTACGCTTGCCAATACCATCGATTAGTTAGCGCACTAGGGGTCGGATATGAATGGTTTATTTATTGTAATTTTATCTCTTGAGTAAAGGCATCATCGCGCGAGCTGTACGATCGCGTGCCTGCCCTCGAGAGTCCGATTCAGTGCAGGCTTTGTTCACCATGGTGGTGCACAAAGGAACTGAATAGGCGCCGAACACGGGTTCTACACAGCATTGGTATCCATGTAAATGAATATGTGCAGCATTGCTATGATGATCGGCGATGCAGACTCAGCTGTGTACTTAGTAACCCGCTACGGGCGCTTGCCTATAAAAGGGGCAGCCCCTAGCAGAGTTTGAATATCATCCAATCTTTACCCATTCACATTCTGACGTGTCCTAAACACCTAAATAGCCCATCTGCAAGCCGATCCATAAGAGATATGGAGTGCGCAGGACAATAGGTAAAGGACAGTTAGTAAATAAGCTCTATTACATATTCTACTTCGTTTAGCATTCGATTACCTTTATCTATCCAGCGCTACCCTTCGTAGTCACTCTGTGCTCATTGACAAACCGTCTGAGGAGTCATATCCTGAGGTGCGCGCAGCGTCATTATTAAAAGGTCATAGTTCTCTATAGACATTAGGAAGTTAATACATACGAACTATACTACTCTACATCGATAAAAGCGAATATCCATGAAGCGCTTCTGGTGAATCGCTAAACCAATATTCATGGGACTGAAATAATAGTCCTCAGGTCTAACCCCAGAATACCATACGTTACGATTACTAAGATTGTCACACGTGCATCGTAACATTTGGGGGCCTCACTGGGAAATAGACCTGCATTTATTCACGTACACTGGACGTACCATCTCTCTACTCTTAACTACACATATTTTATATACATAAACCGATATCATGTCCCGAACCCCCGTTTCATTACAAACACCCTTCACAGCAAAAGGAAAGGGTCCGGCACCAAGGAGAAACCTCTCCCCAACAACGAATCAACCATCTCAGCAATCAGTACTCGACTCCGATCATGACGAAGACTCGAATCCTGATCAATATGAAGAAGCCAATACAGCGCGGCCGAATATCACGGCGCACCTGGACTCCCCTACAGAGAACACAACCTCTATATTCTCAAGTTCATTCCTACTCTCTGGACGACTGCCCACCACAAGGACAAACCCACAACCAGTTCCGGACGTTAGCAGCTCAGGCTCTACCTTACGAACCAATCCAACTCCCACTCAACAAACGACAGGATTAGGTACCCCTGACCCTACACAACCTACTGTAGGCACCGATACCACATCGGCACAGTCGAGCACCAGCGCCACAGCACAAACCACCCAACCAATCAGTGCGGGCAGTGGCGCCACCGATCCAACCATCGGTTCTCAGGGAACGCCATTCAGTACAAGACAAAATGATCCAGATAGCCTGAATCCAACGGACGAAGCAAAATTGAAAATACTATTCCTGAAAACCTTTGCAAAAACCGCAAAAGACATAGCGCATTCTATCGGAGCCGAGCTACCGAAGGATTTTCGGGGACAAACGACTGATCTTCCCAAATTGTCATGGGGAGAATTCAATAAACAATTTCTTGAATTCTTGATGGAGAAGGAAGGGAAAAATCTCCTGGTCGGAGTGTCTGAAACCGCTTTATGGCAAAGAGAGAAGAAACAGGAATTGCTCCCATGGGCACAGGCACTCAATAATTACAGGAAATATCTAAAATTAAAAACCAACACATGGGGCAACACTGATACGTTTTACCCCCTGTCAATAGTCATTATGGCAGGCGACGCGTACCGAGAAACGAGAATACAATTTAAAAAAGATGCTATGAACGCTCTTAAGAAATGGCATTCACCTAACACAGTTCTACCTAGAATATACCCTTCCGGCAGGGATTGGAAGGAGGCTTTCGTTTACGATATCTATAAGAAAAATACGGAAAAAGATCATAGAGAATTAGTATTCGGATTCCTTCACGTACTAACATTTCACAGAGTAACGGGCGTTGACGATCAAGGAAACATAATAACTCGACACTTCATCAAGCAGTGCCATTTCGATCAATTCAACGCTCAAATTGAAGCTGCAAGAGAGGAGATACCAAATCCTTTCTTCAGCCTACCTAAGTTCAGAGTAAGCCAGAGGTTGCTCACCCAAGGCATGTCTGAGGACGAGGCACGACAGGCCGCAGCCATCTATAGAATTGAAATAGAAGCGTGTCTCCTGGAAATTGTTACGATGCACGTGTGACAATCTTAGTAATTGTAACGTACGGTATTCTGGGGTTAGACCTGAGGACTATTATTTCAGTCCCACGAATATTGGTTTAGCGATTCACCAGAAGCGCTTCATGGATATTCGCTTTTATCGATGTAGAGTAGTATAGTTCGTATGTATTAACTTCCTAATGTCTATAGAGAACTATGACCTTTTAATAATGACGCTGCGCGCACCTCAGGATATGACTCCTCAGACGGTTTGTCAATGAGCGCAGAGTGACTACGAAGGGTAGCGCTGGATAGATAAAGGTAATCGAATGCTAAACGAAGTAGAATATGTAATAGAGCTTATTTACTAACTGTCCTTTACCTATTGTCCCGCGCACTCTGTATCTCTTATGGATCGGCTTGCAGATGGGCTATTTAGGTGTTTAGGACGTGTCAGAATGTGAATGGGTAAAGATTGGATGATATTCAAACTCTGCTAGGGGCTGCCCCTTTTATAGGCAAGCGCCCGTAGCGGGTTACTAAGTACACAGCCAAGTCTGCATTGCCGATCGTCATAGCGATGCTGCGCATATTCATTTACATGGATACCAATGCTGTGTAGAACCCGTGTTTGGCGCCTATTCAGTTCCTTTGTGCACCACCGTGGTGAACAAAGCCTGCACTGAATCGGACTCTCGAGGGCAGGCACGCGATCGCACAGCTTGCGCGATGATGCCTTTACTCAAGAGATAAAATTACAATAAATAAACCATTCATATCCGACCCCTAGTGCGCTAACTAATCGATGGTATTGGCAAGCGTACATAAAGGTATAAATAATTTGCCATTCCCACTCGCCCGATTCCATTCTATAACAGAAATCTGGTCACATACTAACCCCAGAATGTCCCCAGATACCTTTGTCAGGTGCCGCAACACCATATGGCACATGTCCATGCCCTTTTGGAAGGAAGATTTACCTCAACAGATCGACGCAACGGAGGATCCAAGTAACATTTCTTACCTCTGAGACCTTCCACTGCATGTAACTACTCGAAAGAGAAGAACCACTTTCGCCATTCCCGAAGTAAGCGTTATCCACCTGATGGAGGGCGATGATCTAAATGAATCAAAGACTTACGATCCCAGAAACTTCACTACCGATTTCTCATGACAGGATGCAAGAAATATACGCACCAGCATCGCGGCCCGACGAGTAGGAACCAGCAATCCGACCCCTGAACGAAACGAACATCTCGGAAAAGGAAGGCTACAGGACTCTATCAGAGGACCCCAGCACTTCCATGATCATTCATTCATAGATCATTCATCGACGAGAAATTTCGATGCGTCTGACTTCGAGGACGCAACCCACGTCAGGCCCCGAGAGGATGACTCCATATGGATTGATGACCTACCTGGCTCGCAAGACTCACAAATCGACCCTAATGAAGATAGAGATTTTCGACGGGGATTTCCAGCCGGAGATCCCAACGACCCCGACGACGACGACGACGCACCACTGGGAAGGGGACCACCAGGCGGAGGACCGCCCGGCGGTGGACCGCTCGGAGGAGGACCTAATGGAAATCAAAACCCATGGGTTCCACGAATGCCTGGAGGACCTCATGGCGTACCAGGCGGTGGTAATCCAGGAGGACCCCCTGGCGGCAGACCGCCCGGTGGTGGACCACCACTAAATTTACCTAATCAACCAAATCAACCACGAAGACAACCAGTAAACGCTCATGGAATTGATGATGGATTCAAATTTGAAAAGAAAATTAAGATTTCTGATGTTCCCCAGTGGGACGGGGACACGGACACGATTCTCGACTGGCTCAATCAGCTCAATCATCTCTCCTATCGAAACCAAAACATATATTATGATCTGGGAGTGATCGCACCCTTACGCCTTACAGGAATCGCCAAAAACTGGTTCCACGCGCTGGATCCACCGGTTCAGCGACACGTACAGCAGAGCTGGGGCGATTTCAAACTCGCTCTGTCAACCTACTTTATGAATCAACAATGGTTCGATAAGATGAAGACTCGGATTCTTCATATGCGCTACTGCCAAAAAGGACACGAAGCGGAAACACCAAGCGACTATTTCCATTGCAAGCTCCGAATGATTCAGGAAGTCTTTGTTCAAACTCCATCGGAAACTATCATGGAAATAATGAATGGAGCACCCCGATACTGGTCCATTCTCATTGATACCTCTCGAATCAACATGATCGCCGACCTGCAGTATCATATCCGCTATCATGAGGATTCACTCTTACGCAATCCAGATACACAAGCTCAGGACTTGGAACGAAGAATTAAGGCTCTGGAATCAAGATCCAGCAACCGATCATTGAAATTCACTAAAACTTTCGAAACCGAAGCAGACACTCACTTTGTCAAAAAGAAGAATTTCAAGAGGAAACCTATAGGAGCACATGCGAAATTCTCTGATTACAAGTTTCCGAAGAATGACAAAATCGTATCCAAGGGAAAGACCCCCGGACAAAAAGGGGCTCGCCCCTGTCGACACTGCGGAAGCCTGAATCACTGGGATTTCGATCATTCCTTTACAGAAAAGGATGATTGAAAGGTGAAAACCTTCTTGGCCAACCTGGATACGGAGGCACTCGAAGCATACGTCGCTTATGAAAATTGCTATCGCGAGGACTCAGATTCAGAAACAGAGAATAACAATGAAATCGCGCAATCAGAGGAGGAGGATCCACCCCAGGAAACATCCGAGGACAAGGATTTTCCCTCCTCTCTAGCGTAAATCAGGAATCAGCCGATTCCTCCTCGCCCAAGGGAGAAATCAAACCTGGAGAAACTCTGGAGAGTTACTTTGGGTGAACGAATGATAAAAATAGAAAACCTATAAAAAATCGACACTCGAATAAAACTAAATCTAAAAAACCAATAACACAAAAGATCGAGCCAAAAAACCCTACAAAACCGATAAAACACAATAATCTTTCGGCTACTGTATCTCCTAATCCATTAGAAACACAAAACCACTAACGTCTCACCAAAGATCCGGACTCGCTCCGAGGAACGGGAGAGTTCGGAGCCACCGAATTGGAATCCTACAGCTCTGAAGTTATTACATTGAAACCAGCAGCTGGGAGACTGCCCGGAACGACATTCCTGGGGGCCCAACCTTCGAGAGCCATGGTCAGGCTCGGATCACCCGAAGGGCCCCTCGCTCAAGTAATCGTCGACTCGGGATCCAATATTACATTAGTATCATCAAAACTACTCGAAAAATTAAGCCCGACACCCAAGCCCCGAGAGGGACAGAACATCTGAATCAACCAGGTCACTGGGCGATCTTCGACGAATCAATATGTTTTGCTGGAAATATTCTTTAAAACTCCAGCTGAGACCATATCTTTAAAATTAGAAGCGTACATTGTGAAGGAAATGAACACTCCCTTAATTTTAGGGAACAATTTCGCAGACCAATACTCTCTCTCAATCATAAGAGAAAACGGAATTACCTACTTAAAATTAGGGGATTCGGGTCACAATATACCCTTAGACAGTTCAGTAGATAGCGCCTTCCTCGAAATAACGGCTCTGCGAGCAGAAGCCATGGCAGTGCTTCATCGAAAAAACAATCGTCTGAGGAAACGACAACGAAAACCGACTCGAGTACTAGTAAGGGAACCTGTTACTATCCATCCATGGTCTATCAAGAAAATACCCATCCGATTCACCAAGCCTATCGGGGGTTATGGGATTTTCAACCCTCGAAACGATAAACCGTCTCGATTTCAAAATGCAACCTTCATAGACTCTATCGTTACACCTCAAACTCAGTTTATTCACATTACCAACGATACCGACACCCCTATTCGCCTGGAACCAACGGACTTAGTCGGAAACATTGAACCTGATGACTTTTACGACTCCAAACCAACATCAAACATTAGTCAGGTACAGACGTTTTTCAATTTTGTAAATTCGATCCTTAAAAGCAAAGAAACTGAGGTATTTGAACCGATTGAACAAGACTATCAAGATCGACAACCGGACGTACCCTACGGTCCTAAACTGGCGGAAGTACCCGACCAGGAAGATATTCCATCCCAGGAATTGATAACATCACTCGATTTCAACCCGAAACTCTCGAAACACCAACGTTCTCAACTGGAGGAGGTCGTCAAACGAAATCAAAAAGCATTTTCGTTGGATGGAAGAATCGGTGAGTACTCTGACATAAAATACACTATTAAGCTGAAGGACGACGCTGAACCAGTATCTATGCCACCCTATCACGTGTCACCCAAAAAGCGGAAGGATATCGACAAACAGATTGACAAATGGTTTTCTCAAGGAGTTATCCATGAATCAGATAGCCCCTGGGGAGCCCCTGTCATAGTAGTCTATCGTAATGGAAAAGCTCGTGTATGCATTGACTATCGTCGCGTAAATGCAGTAACTCAGGCTGATGAATATCCACTGCCTCGCCAGACCGATATCCTTCGCACTCTTTCAGGATCTCAATGGCTATCAACATTTGACGCGCTATCGGGGTTCCACCAACTCGAAATAGTCGAAGAACACCGACATATCACTGTGTTTCGCACCCACAAGCACGGGCTATTAGAATTTATGCGATTACCGTTCGGACTCAGAAACAGCCCGGTGGTGTTCCAACGAGTTATGAATAAGGTCCTAGCTAAATTCTTATGGTTATTTGTACTGGTATACATCGACGACATCGTTATCTATTCACAATCGTTCAAACACCATGTTCAACATCTCGATTCGGTACTTCACGCAATTGCAAAAGCCAATATTACATTGTCACCACCTAAATGTCACATCGGCTACCAATCCCTCATCTTACTCGGGCAAAGAGTCTCACGACTCGGTATTTCCACCCATCAAGAAAAAATTGACGCCGTTGACGCGATGAAACCACCAACTAAGGTAAAGGAACTTCAAATGTTTCTAGGTTTCGTCAACTATTTCGCGATTTACATCCCATTCTACACCTGGATCACCAAGCCCCTATACCGTCTCTTGTCAAAAGACACCGCCTGGGAATGGAGTCCTATACACCAGGAAGCATACGACCTCTGTAAGCTCGTGTTAAAATCTACCCCAATCCTGGGGCACCTGCAGGACGGAAAAGGTTACCGGCTCTACACGGACGCAAGCGATTTCGGCATTGGAGCCGTTCTACAGCAAATCCAGGCAATTCGAATTCAAGATCTTAAGGGAACCCAGCTCTACGAACGTCTTTACAAAGCCTACCGGTCGGGCAAGCCACCTCCGCAATTAGTCACTATAGCCGACAAAGATGAAGACCGACCAATGACAACTGCTTGGAACAATATATTCGAGGAAACGGAAGTATACATTGAGAGGGTTATTGCGTATTGGTTGAGACTCCTGAAATCTGCTGAGAAAAACTACTCCCCGACTGAAAAGGAAGTGTTAGCACTAAAGGACACACTTGTAAAGTTCGAACCTCTTATCGAGGGGGAGATTATTACAGCTATAACCGATCACAGCGCCCTCACATGGAGTAGAACTTATCACAACGTAAATTGTCGGTTAATGTCATATGGACTCACCTACTTGGCATACCCAAAACTCAAAATAGTTCATAGAGCAGGTAGAATACATTCAAATGTGGATCCTCTATCACGTTTACGACGAAGAATTCCATTCTACGACCAGCCTGCCACGAATGACCCCGACATCAACCTATCGCAGGAGTGGGACATTGACTTTTACGGACGAATGAAAAGAAAGTTCGAAACTAGGGCATCAGCACTATTCTCTTGCCTGGACGGACCACCCTTCTCCGACATTGAAATTGATCTTCCAGAGGAGCACCCCCTGAGCACCCTCTCATACACCGCTGCCACAAAGGTCGAAATGCACATCCATGTCGACCCAAAGGATGTCCAACTTTGGCTCAAAGAATATGAACGTGACCCGCATTTTTCAAAAGTAAATAAATCGTTTCCTAAAGAACCGCTGTTCACATTCAAGGGATATCACCGAAATGCTGAAGGATTAATATTCTTTGGAGATCATTCAGGCAGATTACGACTTTGCGTCCTGTCCTCAATGCGCCATGACATTATCGACGAAATTCATGGATCCCATACAGGATCCGCTCACGGCGGGTTCAAACGAACTTATGGATGAATCACAAACGGTTTCTATTGGCCTGGGATGACTAGGGATATCAGGAAATTCGTATCAACATGTCCTATATGTCAAAAAATTAAACATGCTCGACATCTACCCTACGGCTTGCTACAACCTATTCCAATCCTGACGCAGCCGTTTGAAGTCATGACTATGGACTATATCAGTGAATTACCAAAAAGCCAAAACTACGACGCTATATTTGTCCTGGTCTGTAAACTCACAAAGTACGCTTTCTTCATCCCGTGCAATACTACACTCACGGAGAAGCAAGCCGCTCAAATATTTTTCGACAAAATCGTTACCCACGTTGGACTACCCAAGCAAATCATCTCCGATCGGGATGCCCGATGGAGGAACATCTTCTGGAAAGAAGTATGTGAGTCTATGGGATCGAGAAGGGCGCTGACCACCGCCTACCACCCACAGGCTGACGGGCAGACCGAAATTCTCAATCAAACGATTGAAGTCGCAGTGCGCGCCTTCATCAACGGGAACAGGGACAACTGGGCCTCACTTCTACCATATCTCGCTTTCGCCTATAACAATACCCCTCACACCACTACGAGATTTACCCCATCGTTCCTACTCTACGGATTCCATCCGCGCGCACCCTTCAATTTACTCACTAATGAATCCTCCATCAAACACCCTAATCAATATGAATTCAATGCACCTGACGCACAACAATTCACCGAAGACATCTCAGTGATCAGGCTCGCAGCAAAGGACTCACTGAAACTTGCTCAACAAAGGTTCGAAAATTCATACAATAAGAACCACATATTCGTACCATATTCACCGGGTGACCAGGTTCTCGTAAACATCCATTCCCTTCAGTTACCAGAATCAAAGGGCTGCGGGGCGAAGTTCACGAGATGATATGACGGACCTTTCGAGGTCACTGAATGCGTAAGTTCAGTAGCTTATCAAATTTGTTTACCGCATTCTTATGGAATTCACCCCGTCCTCAGTATCGCTCATCTAGAACCGTTCAAATCCGATACCACTCGCGAACGAAAGGATCTCGAGCCTTTAAGGGAAAATCCTGAAGAATATGAGGTAGAAGAAATTGTAGAGCAAAGAAGGGAGCGATACAACCGTCGCTACCGACTCATGTATAAATGTTGATGGAAGGACCACAGCATCACCGACGAATGGATTCCTGAGTCCTACCTCAGAAACGCAAAAGAAATTCTCGAAGCATGGAAAAGAAAGCTTAGAGAATTAAAATTGCGCGAATAATAAAAATTCCATTTTGTTTGAAAAATAAATTATTGGCGAAAAAATCAGAAAAATATCAAAAACAAATCGGAGCCTCTATCTGACTATCTACTATTCTTTTTAATTTTTCTTCTCGTTTTTTCTCATCCCCCACATGCTTCATGACTCCATTTTCCAAAATAATCCAACAACCAATGATAAGTCAATCACCATTAGGCTCGCCAAAACGATAACAGCCATAAAGAGGAATCCTCGGGGAATCAAAGGAAACACTATTTGAGGAAGGAGAACGCCATAGCAATTCGAATCCAGTCGACTCCTGTCGGTTCCAACACTGATACTTCCGGATCCACCTCCACTTCTCGATCACTTGATCGCCAGCGGAATAAACATAAAACTCGCGCCAACATTCCCCCATTTCTCGAAGGCGAAATGGGCATTCTGGCCAGGGAGCCCCCTTCGTGCAATCATGACGTACCCCGTCCTCACCAATCTCTCCATAAATACTACACCATCCATAATATACTTGAACCTCCCAGTTTAAGGGAGGGGCCAGAACTTCAGTCGGCGCAAGAAGAAATCGCACCTGCCTTGAACGATGCGACCAGCGGCACACTGGCAATCAATCAGCAAACATGGAAGGAAGTTGATGGAATATTACATACCTCGAACCACCTCCATACTCCAATCTACCATTGGGAGGAAGGAGGGGTGGCCTTGGGCCACTCTCTGGAGGAGCGATCCGATTGTCGCCTGTCGGGACGACTATGGGAGCTCCCGTTGACCGAATGAGAAACTCTCGAGGCCCCTCTACCTTTAACCCGCGACGACTCAATGGGACTTCCCCAGTCAGAATCCGAACCAGCGGACCTGCTCGCAGGTATCAGGCTCTGAAGATCGAAGGAAAAAATCAAGATTGATCGAAATACCTCTTTTTAGCCGCTCTCTTACGGCGTTTGGAACTTTTCTTACAAGGGCGACGTTGATTGCTGGTATCCCACTGGGTCCTCGCCCAGGCGAAGGGACCGACCTCTTCAATATGCCTGTAATTCTCGTCAGCGGAACAAACATACTTTGTAATAATGTTTGTACTGAAACTCCCGGGCCTTAAGATCCTTTTCAAGCACGAAAACATGCGTAATGGATTCAGGCCGAATTCCCCCTGAGACAACTCGCCTGCTGGAATCAAGGGCAGGGGGAAGCAACTGCGTCACTTCAATCTTCAATACTCGGTAATGGCAATTTTCGTTATGGCCCTCGCCCTCAGAGTGCCAGCAACCAAAAAATCTATAAAAATTATCAGTAAAATTCAGAAAAAGTAAAAATGCCCACTTACTGAACAAAGGACTTGACCTCCGGAAGCTCATAAACAAGATTACTTTCGGAAGATGGCACCTGCTGCTCCTGTCAACGGAGGCACTCGACGTGCTGACAATTTTCGAGTCCGGAATAACTACGAATGGAGGGGGACACCGCTCGAAACGCCTCGCGTTTGCGTTCAGGAGTGTCGGGAGACAGATGGGGAACGTTAACAGAAACCATTTTTACTCTGGGCAGAGCCTGCCCTCCCGGGGTTTTATACTCAAAAAACTAGTAATATGTCTGAAAAACATTAAAAATAACGAAGTATTACTTCTCCTGATAATCTCCAGCCGTTTTCAGGGCGTTCGTACTCAAGAACCAAAGGGACCGACGCGTCGGCCCCCGGGGACGATGATATCACGGTTTGCCAACAGCACCGCTATATGTCCGGAATACTATCGAACGAAGTAATGACATGATAATCGTATCTTCTCCCGGAAAAGGATGATGCCCTGAGCCAAGTCTGATACCTGAAACCCTCAATTATCGGCCACCCCTAAATGCGATCACGGCGAATCGGCAGCATGCAATCGACCCATATGCTCCTAACTACCACTCAATCATCTCTGATTTCATTAGCACAGGAGAGACGCGCGCAACACCCTCCCGGACTGTATGCTCACCAGCCACTGAAGGGAGAATTCGCCGCCGAAGGATCAGGCGGGCTGTGGACACGGTCGATTCCTATTGTAAAATTGTATCAATGTTTCTGATAGGAGCGAATCTCCGGTTTTCTGCGTTGCACGAACCATGTGGAAACGCACTGACCCCTGTCTTCATGACCACAGGTCACCACTGATCATCGCATTTATATTGAAAACCGATGCATAAAGGAGGTACTAAATGGGCCTTAAAAGCCTCGGGGGGGTACGATTCTCCAGAAGGACCAACATCCCCTCTCAAGTTCAAAGGCTTCGATAGCCTGGTGAGTACTCCTTCATTCCACAACCCATCATCATTCCACTAGAGCTGCTCGTTCGGAGTACGCTCTAGTACACGGTCTCCAGGAGCACCCTCCTTCACAAGGAAAAATCCCGGAAAAGGGTAACAGGAGGGGGCTCTCGGTGAGGTAATCTTGCAAAAAGAGTCTCTAGGGACCCCTCTTTTGCATTACAAGCCTAAGGACTGAGCCGCTCAACGAACCCCCTGAAATTCCCCTGTAAACTTCCGCAATGGAAAACTGACCTCACTCAGTGATCCGCTGCAGAATATTCAAGGAGTACGAAATAATCTCGAAAAATTCTCACAAAAACATAAGTAAGCAGTCCTGGCGACCCCTTCGAATTCCCCGAGTGACCCACCCTCTCCTACACAATCGGATCGTACCCAAGTCATTCCCATCATTACGCTGGAGGGAAATCCAGTCGAACTGCTCTCCCCTCCTCGTCCATCATATCCCTTCGCAATCAACAATGCAGAGAACACTGAAACACTCATATCCACTCAGGAGGAGAATGAGGCGACCGTACCACAGCAACCGATTGCGGGAACCTCTAACGCCAGACTCGGGCAGCCCAATCCCGCCTCCTTTGACTCCTATCGAAGAGAATACGAACGACTCACCCATGGACCAGTTCCCAGACTGTTCACCGCCCATGACCTCCCACCAAGAACCGCCGGATTCGACCATCTCCACGGACTCCGTGAGGAACTCTACTTCGACCGGTTGCAAACCCAACCCAACCGATACTCCGACAACCCAGATCGCGATGACATATCTGGTGAGCCTTTGGCATGCGCTTCCGTTCCTCTATCGAATCGGACCTCCACCATCCAACACGAAAGGGAATGATCCCCAACACCCCGGTCCCCTAGAACTAGAGGAGATTGCGCAAGAGCTCGGCATGATGAATCTTGAACAGTGGTTGAGAGTCCCCCATCCCTCCAATCCTCTGATAATCAGGAACTACCGCGCGAGCTTCTGCGCGACGTTCGCCCAGTCGCCCCAATTAACACCATATATTGGTATGGCGTTGACATTGATTTCAATGATATACCCATCTCGGTACTGGTGGAATCAACCCGCCGAGTCATGCACCTCTCCTACTATCCTGATGAGCCTGACGCCTGTGTCCGAGTCAATTTCGAATACTGAAATTTGCTATTACGAACAGTTTCGCGATGGAATCATTCTTCAAAAAGGCAACGACTATCACGTCTATCACGATAAATCATACATCCCTACGCGAAACCAAAAATCCCTGGGCAGCCTCGTCAACTACCCGTTTGGCTGGACCACGGCCATCGAGGAATTCTGTCAAAGCACCGGTCACCATCCCAACTGCGCCAATCCCATCAGCTGTTCTTTCATCGAGCGAGAGTTCATCGCATGGACCATTAACAACCCCGACCGCTTCAAGTCACTGGACGACTACATAAACACTATATACAATAAATCTATCGGTAGGGACCTCCAGTGGCTATATAGCTCTATCGCCCCTGTCAAAGACAACATATGCGACCGCCTCGAAATCTCCAACCTATATGCCCAGGTCGATAAGCAGCAGGGTCAAATCTTCCACACCAAGAAGGGACTCCGAATCACCATACCAGAGGAGCGATGGATCAACTGGCAATCTTTTTCCCCCACTTCACAGAAGGAGTTCATGCGAATCGCTTGGGCACAACTCACCCAATTCGATCGAGCCGCATTCATGACTGGCCTAAAGGAGGGTAAGCTCCACAAAATACCCATATTTATCAACTTCGACGAGTCCGCTAAACACGATCAATTCTGGACCACAGAACTGGACTCGGTTCGTCGTTATTACATCGAGCTTATCACCTCCATGGGGATCTACCACACATACAACCCCTATGTAATCCAAGAACTCGCATACAACAACGAACCCCTCGAACTAAATCACGGTACAAATTGGGAAATCGAAGATCGCCCACAATACATCCTCCTCCCCTATTCCCGACTTATGCTCAGATGGAATTCTAAACTTCACAAATGGGAATACGAGGCACACGGCACAAACAGCCTTAGCCCATGCAGCAATTCCATCCAGCTGTCGGAAGGGAGCATCCTGGAACACTCCGACTCATTGTCCTATCAACCTATTGATGATTTTGAAATGGAAGACTATTTGGATTAAAGGCAGCACGTACATCAAGGCACGGGGGGGTATGTTATAGAATGGAATTGGGCAAGTGGGAATGGCAAATTATTTATACCTTTATGTACGCTTGCCAATACCATCGATTAGTTAGCGCACTAGGGGTCGGATATGAATGGTTTATTTATTGTAATTTTATCTCTTGAGTAAAGGCATCATCGCGCGAGCTGTGCGATCGCGTGCCTGCCCTCGAGAGTCCGATTCAGCGCGGGCTTTGTTCACCACGGTGGTGCACAAAGGAACTGAATAGGCGCCGAACACGGGTTCTACACAGCATTGGTATCCATGTAAATGAATAT
>Ga0307515_10000821_pt1 | contig 71579 bp, 62 predicted proteins | sample 17_EM_MG_FD_194513 | JGI IMG/M metagenome (GOLD analysis project Ga0307515, IMG submission 194513) | Populus trichocarpa ectomycorrhiza microbial communities from riparian zone in the Pacific Northwest, United States - 17_EM | ecosystem: Host-associated > Plants > Roots > Unclassified | place... | reverse complement strand
TTCAACTCCCGATCTCGCATCTTGGCCTCCGGGTCTGGCAGCGCTCTCGCACCTTCGAGCCCAATTTGCCAATCCGCTCGCTCAGCGCGTGAGCCTCTCACTACTTAACGCGCAAAGAGCCTTTTTTTAGGATATCGACATCGCCGCGCAGTTGCTTGTTCTCGGCTTCGAGCTGGCGGATGCGTTGCTGTTCGGCAGTGAGCGGCTTGCCGATGCCGGGGCGGCCAGCGGCCTCTTCATCAGCCTGCACCAGCCATCGCCGCACGGCCGTCTCTCCGAGCTTCATGTCGCGGCAGACTTCGCTCACGCTCAAGCCTTGATCGCGAATCATCTGCACCACTTGCAGCTTGAACTCCGCGTTGAATGTCCGTCTTTGCTTCTTGCTCATGTTCCCCGTCCAGGTGGATTCCACCTATCGAGGTGTCCGTAGAAATTAGACCAGCACAGTCCGCTTCTGGCCGACAGTGTCAGCACGCGGCAGTGCCAGAAACCTGACTTTCCATCCGTGGGGGCTGGCCGGCCAAAAGGATTCATTCACGACCGACCGCTCATCGTGGGTGCGAGCGGGCGTCAACCTTGATGCTTCCACCAAGGATGTCAGAGGGACTCCGTCGGTGCCGCCATACCTGAGTTCCTTGGCTTCTATGGATGCGCTGTCGCGCCGTGGATAGATACTCCCCACATGCTCCTCAAAGTCGGCGAACTGGCCAAGCGTACCGGTCTGACTGTGCGCGCATTGCATCACTACGACAGCATCGGGCTGCTGCGCCCCTCGGGGCGCTCAGAGAGCGGCTATCGGCTGTACAGCCGTGACGATGTTGCGAGACTGCATGGCATCCAGACCCTGCGCCGCATGGGCCTGCCGCTTGGCGATGTGGCGAAGTTGCTTGACGGCGGCGCTGTCACGCTACCGGCCATCCTCGCGCAGCAGATCGGCACGCTGGATCAGGAGATCGTCCAGGCCCAGGCGTTGCGTGAGCGGCTCAGCGTGATGCAACTCATCCTCGCAGGCGGGGGTCAGCCTGAGATCGCCGACTGGCTCGCCAGCCTGTCGATGATGAACACGTTCGAGCAGTATTTCAGTGCTGCCGAGCTCAAGCTGATCTTCGAGCGGTGGAAGCGCAGCCAGGCCGAGTGGCCACCCCTGTTGCAGGCGATCCACGACGCGATGGCCCGCGGTGTGCTGCCCGATTCGATCGAGTTGCAGCCGCTGGCGCGGCGATGGATGGACGTGTCGGCGCGTTGGGCCAACGGCGACATCGCACTTCTCAAGCGCTGGCGCAGCATGTTGCTCGAGCAGCCGAACCTGCCGCTGCCCAGCACGATGGATCGGGCGTTGTTGGCGTACATCGACCAGGCGATTCAGCTGCGGATGGCCGTGCTTGCCAAGTACATCAGTGCGGACGAGTGGCAGCGCCTGGACAAGACGCTGGACCCAGACTGGCGCACGCTCAACGAGCGAGTCCAGCACTTGATGGCCCACGGCGTGCCGCCGCATTCCGAGGAAGCGCGCCAGTTGGCGCGCGAATGGCACGCGTTGCTGGACCGGATGGTGCAACACGACGACGCCTTGCGCGCAAAGCTGCTCGCGGCCTACGAGAACGAGCCGCTGATTCAGGCTGGGACGGTCTTCACGATGGAGACACTGCGCTACGTGGAGCGGGCTGCGGCCTCTTGACCCTCACGCAACGTGAGGGTGGACGATGGGGCCTCTACGACAACAGGAGGTTGCTATGTCCACCTTGCCGACCAACATCGTTCGCCAGGGCGCTCCGAGCCGCTCGGCGCTGACAGTCGCGTCGTTGCGCGCCGTGCACCAGTTGCTTGACGAGCCGCTGGTCTTCACGGATCCGATCGCGCTGCCCCTGCTGGGCGCGCCCGCCGAGGCCGCGCTGCGCAACGATCCGTTCGTGCTGAACGATCCGATGTCGCGAGGCCTTCGCGGCGCACTGGTCGCGCGCAGCCGCTTCGTCGAGGACGAGCTCTCGCGCTGCGTGGCGGCGGGTGTGCGCCAGTACGTCTTGCTGGGCGCCGGTCTCGACACCTTTGCGTATCGCAATCCGTACCGCGATGAGGGCCTGCGGGTATTCGAGGTGGACCATCCCGGCACACAGCGCTGGAAGCAGCAGCTGTTGGCTGAGGCTCGGATCGACCTGCCTTCGTCGCTGACTTTCGTGCCGGTGGACTTCGAGCGCGACGATCTGGGTGGCGCGTTGCGGCAGTCAGGGTTTCGGGCCGACCAGCCGGCCTGCGTCAGCTGGATGGGCGTGACGATGTACCTGACGGCCGACGCGGTGCTGACGACGCTCGGCGCGGTGGCTGGCTTTGCCGCGGGCAGCTGCTTGTGCTTCGACTACCGCGTCCCAGTGACGATGCTGAACCCGATCGAGCGCGTGATCAATGAAGTCCTCGAGCAGCAGATTGCCGCGCTCGGTGAGCCATGGCTGTCGACCTTCAATCCCACGCAGTTGCAGGGGCAACTGCTCGAGCTGGGTTTCAGTTCCGCAGAGAGTGCCACGCCGGACGATCTCAACGTGCGTTACTTCGCGCGACGCACGGACGGGTTGCGCACGGGTGGAGGTGTTCGCATCATGTGCGCGAACAGGTGAGCCCTGCTCTGATGGTGCGGCTCTGCGCTTGTTGGCGGTTCAACAGGCTCAAGGTTGCAAAGATCCCCATGGGACTCCAAAAACGTTTACGCTTTAGGCCTCGTTGCAACTGCGAAAGGAGGTGATATGTCTACAACCTCTAGGTCCGGGGCGGATCCCCGATCGATGTAATCGGTTCCGTAGCCAGACCCGCGGGCGCTCCACAGAAATGCGGAGCGCCCGCGTCACTTTCAGCACTGGCAGCGATCAGATCAATAGGTCGAATGTCGGCTTCAGGGCGCAGAGCGGTCGTCGGCGCTCGTCGGACTCGGCTTGAAACCGCCGCTTGCCGCAACAACCTCAGGTCGAACCCAGCGCGCCAGCGTGGCGAACATTTCGGTCACGTTGATCGGCTTGGCAATGTGGTCGTTCATGCCGGCCGCCAGCACCTTCTCGCGGTCGCCGACCATCGCGTTGGCTGTCATCGCAATGACCGGCAGATCGCGCCACTTCGGGTCTCCGCGCAACTCGCGCGTGGCCGCATAACCGTCCATGACAGGCATCTGGCAGTCCATCAGCACTGCGTCGAAACGTTCGCGCGCCAGCATGTCGATGGCCTCGCGACCGTTGCTGGCGACCCGAACCACGATCTGCGCGCGGCCCAGGAGGTCACGCGCCAGCTCCTGGTTGAACGGATTGTCCTCAACCAGCAGAACATGCGCGCCGGCCAGGGCGGCGCGGTGGCTCTGCAGCGCTTCTTCGCGCAGTTCGCCTCGCAGGGCATGCTGCCGCGGCTGGCCGATCGCCTGCAGGCTGGCATCCAGCAAGGTCGAAGGCGTGACCGGTTTGGTCAGCGTCGCCGCCACGGTGAGCTGTTCGGCCGCCAACCCGCGCGCCATTTCATCGCGGGAGAAGGCGGTGAGCATCAGCACCGTGGGCGGCGGGTGCGCCAGAGGCAAGCGAGCCAGCTGCTTCGCACAGTCGACACCGTTCATGCCCGGCATCTTCCAGTCGAGCAAGAGCAGATCGAAGGGCTCGTCGCGCGCATCCGCCGCACCGACAGCCTGTATGGCTTCGTGGCCACCGTTGGCCGCCGACGCGCGCAGCCCGAGTGAGTTGGCCATGTGCACCAGCACCTCGCGAGCGGCGTCGTTGTCGTCGACGACGAGCACTCGAGCGCCGTGCAAGCCACCATCGGACGAGGCCACGTCGTCAGCAACGCGTTCAAGCCCGATGCCGAAACTGGCGCTGAAGTGGAATCGGCTTCCGCGGCCCGGCGCGCTGTCGACATCGAGTTCACCCTCCATCATGCGCACCAGGTGGTGGCTGATCGCCAGGCCCAGCCCGGTGCCGCCGAATCGGCGGCTCGTCGATGAGTCGGCCTGCGAGAACGGCTTGAAGAGCCGCAGCTGCTCTTCGGGCGTCATGCCAATGCCGGTGTCGCGTACCTCGAAGCGCAGGCGCACCGAGCTTGCGTCGCGTGCGAGCACTTCGGCGCCGACAATGACCTCACCCCGTTCAGTGAACTTGACGGCGTTGTTGCCCAGGTTGATCAGCACCTGCCGCAGCCGCGAGGGATCGCCCACCAACGCGTTGGGCAGGTCCGGCGGCAACGCGAACACCAGCTCCAGGCCCTTCTCTTCGGCCTTCATGCCCAGCAGGGTGGCCAGACTGTCCAAGACGTCGCCGAGCTCGAACGGGATGTGTTCGATGTCCAGGTGACCGGCCTCGATCTTCGAGAAGTCGAGGATGTCGTTGATGATGCCCAGCAGCGACTCCGCCGAGGCATGCACCTTCTGCACGTAGTTGTGCTGGTGCGGATTCAGGCCGCTTTGCAGCGCCAGGTGCGACATGCCAAGAATGGCGTTCATTGGCGTGCGGATCTCGTGGCTCATGTTGGCCAGGAACTCGCTCTTCGCCTGGTTCGACGCTTCGGCGACGCGACGTGCCTCCCGTTCGCCTTCGCTCTGCCTGCGCTCGGTGATGTCGCGCGAAACGCCCACCGTGCCAGCCAATCGCCCGTTGCCGTCATAGAGCGCGGTCTTGATCTTCTCGAACCAGATGCTGGTTCCGTCCGGATTCAGGAAATGCTGATCGAAGCGAATGCTGCGGCCCGATGCCATGACCTCGGCGTCCTCGATTCGGTTGGCCTCTGCCTGGTCGGGCGAGTGGATGTCCAGGTCGGTCTTGCCGATCATCTCGCTCGGTGCTGAAAATCCCATCAAGACGGCGAGCGCCCGGTTGACGGCGACGAAGCGGCCATCTTGGTCTTTGACCCAAGCGAGGTCCGATATGTTATCGAGGATGGTCGCCATGCGGGCATTCGCGGTGCCAAGTTCCGCGGCGTGCTGCGCCTGCCTTTCGACGAGTTCCTGGGTGCGGACACGCACTTGAGAGCGCAGCAGCCGGACCCATACGAGGCTGAGGATACTCAGCAGCGTGATCGCCGCGATGACGATACCGAGAACTTGCAGCTGCTTCCTGAGGCCTTGCTTCTCGGTGTCGACGGCGTAGACGAAATCTTCCAGGCGACCGGTCGAGGTGACCATTCCGAGTTCCAGGTAGATGTCAGCCATCCGCTGCCATCGGCCGGGGTTCATGTGTCCGATCTCGACCAAGACCGGCAGGATCATGTCGTTCATGACCCCAGCCTCCCCGAGAAGCGTTTGTCGGTCGTCTTTCTTCGTTGGCCGGCCGGTCGGGAACGTCAGAATCAAATCGGCGATTTCCTCACGATGCTCCATGGCGTATTGCCATCCCTTTGCGCTGGCGCGGCGAAACCGCGCCACCACGTCCGGTTTGGCATCGAGAAAGCCTTTGGAGGTGAACAAGGTGTCCCCGTAAAAGTCGACGCCGTAGTCGAGCGGATTCAAAATGGCCGGCTCAAATTCATTTCCGTGCTTAGGCGTGGGCAGGCGGGTGAGGTAAACCTGCACAGCCGCCACGCGCCCCTCAGCCAGATGATCAATAAAACTTTGTTCGCCCTCGGGCATCGGCACGAAATGCACCGGCGCCACGTCGTAGATGCTTTTGACTCCGACTCCCTCGTGGCGGAACATGGCAAGAAGGCCAACGGCTCCTTGACTCTGGTCGACCCCAATCTGGCGGCCAACCAGGTCAGCGGGGTGGCGGATGTTGCTCGACTTCTTCGATAGCAGCGCCACCGGAGAGTGCTGGAATATGGCCGCCACCGCGACCAGGGGATCGCCCTGAAGTCGCCGGTAGACGAGGTCTGCCCCATCGTGAACGCCAAAGTCGGCCTTGCCCTCGAGCACCATGGTCGTCGGCGTGTGCTCTGGCGCCCCTTCCAAGAGTTCGACGTCGAGTTCTTCATCTCGATAGAACCCCTTGGACTGGGCCGCGTAATAACCAGCAAACTGGAATTGATGAAACCATTTGAGCTGCAACCGCACCTTGTCGGGCGGAGCAGCCAGAGCGCTGTCATGGAACAGCGCGGTCATCGCGCAAGCAAGGGCCAGCAGCAGGCTGCGGAGTTTGCGGTTCACGCTCCAGACGCAGGCCATGCCGGCAACCTGGTCATGGGCCTCCAGCAATCGCATCAGCGAACCACCAGCTTGGGACGTATCGTCACGCACGCTCTTCTCCACCGACTTGAGCAGTGTTTCGCTCACTACCGCGTTGAGTAGGACCCGACGGACTCGGCCATCGTTCATTCTGCACCGGCCTGCACACGGGATGCGTCGATCTTGATGTTGAGGAGGCTGCCTCGGGCGTCCGTGCTTCCGCGGCGCGTTCACCGTGGCGGCTGATCTGCCTTCATCGGCTGACGAGTCCGGTGAGCCACTCGTCCGCGGTCGCCACCGTCGCCATCGCCGGGAAGATGTCGCTCATGAGCATGTCGTGAACTCGGGGGCGGCTGTCGAAGCATCCATCGGACAGCACCGTGATGTCGAAGTCCAGATCGGCCGCGGTCATCGCCGTCATGAGCACGACGGTGCTCGTGGAGACACCGGTGAGCACGAGGTGCGTCGTGCCGAGCGAGCGGAGCAGCACGTCGAGGCCGCTACCGGCAAAGGCGCTGACACGGTGCTTGGTCAGCACGATGTCATTCGGCTCCGGGGCGATGGCCGGATGGAACTCCAGGCCCGGTGCCCCCTCGCTGAGTTCCGCATGCAGCCTCGTGAGCCGTTTGTTTCGTGGCGACACTCCGGCGCGACCCCGGCGGAGCGCGACTCGGACGTACACCACTGGCACCCCGGCCGTGCGGGCGCCGGCGATGGCGCGCGCCACCGCCTCGAGCATCTCCGACGGCGCGGGCGCCACGATCATCGACTGGACGTCCATAACGAGCAGGACAGTGTCAGTCACTTGGTCCACCGCGACTCCCGGCGCCTCGCTCATGTCTACTCGCTTCCGTGGTTGTCGGTAGACTCTAGCTCTTTCTGCATTGCGCGACGCGAGCTGTCCGCAGCCACCATCTATTCCTTGCCGCGGGAGTGTCAACGCTCCGATCAGAGCAGTTAAACAAGCTCGGCAAAGTCATTGCAACGATGGGGCCCCTTGTTTGCAAGAGTCGACTTTGGTCCGCCCCGGAGCTGGTTTTCGTGTTGAGCCACGCGTTCTGCGTCGATCAGTCTGTGCCGCGGCGCCACGAACAGGACTTGCCAACACGTGCGACGAAGGCTCCGACAACTATTGCAGCGTGGGTGCAACGCCCTGTTGCCGGATCGCTATGGCGGTGTTAGTCTCCGACCCCCAAATACTCACTATCGCGCTACGGCCAGCGGCCCGCACGAGAGATTCATGAAGCAGTTCCTGACCTCGCAAGACGTATCGATGACCCGCACAGTTGCGGCGTCGCTGCGCCCTTATTGCGCCGAATTGTTTTCATAGAGCCTTTCATGTCCGGAGGCTCGGCCTCCTGAGTTTTTAAAACCCGGTAGGCCTCAAGCCACCGGGTTTTTTGTTTTTTGGAGATTTGCACATGAGCCACGAACGAGAACGACTTTCCTCCGCACGCGCTGCCAGCGCAGTGCGGTGCATCAACTCCGTGGAGTGGTTCGTGTAGACCCTCTGGGCACCTGTGCGCCTGGAGGTCCATCCTTCAGGCAAGAAAGCCTGTCGGGTGGTCCACACCCCGCAGGTTTTTTTTCGCCCGCATGGCGGGCACCCAAGTCTGGCGCGCGCGCCGACAACCCCGCCGACCGTTTCGCCTGGCCAGCGAATCGAATCGGTTTTTTACGCAAACTGGAGAAACCAATGACCAACAAGATTCATGTGAACGTCGGAACGATCGGCCACGTCGATCACGGTAAGACGACGCTGACGGCGGCCCTCACCTTCGTGCAGGCCGCGCATTGGCGGCCGGGCGCTGTCCTATGGGCAGATCGACAACGCGAAGGAAGAGCGCGAGCGCGGCATCACGATCAACACCTCGCACGTCGAGTACGAGTCGGACTGCCGTCACTACGCACACATCGACTGCCCTGGACATGCGGACTACATCAAGAACATGATCACCGGCGCCTCTCAGATGGACGGCGCGATCCTGCTGGTGGACGGCACCGAAGGCGCCGCACGGCAGACCATCGAGCACGTGCTGCTGGCGCGACAGGTGAACGTGGGCCACATGGTGGTGTTCGTGAACAAGATGGACCTGGTTGCCGAGGGTGACCGTGCGGAGATCGAGCAGCTGATCGAAATGGAGATCAGCGCGCTGCTGGCTTCGCACGGCTACCACGACGCCTGCTTCGTTTTCGGCAGCGCGCTGAAGGCCTTGGCCGCCGCCGAGCGCGGTGACCTGAGCGGTGCGGACGTGCAATGCATCGTCGAGCTCGTGAACGCGTTGGACTCGCGCATCCCTGATCCGGTGCGCGACTACGACGGCCCGTTCATGATGCCAGTCGAAGGTGTGCACACCATCGCGGGTCGTGGCACCGTGGTCAGCGGCCGTGTCGAGCGTGGAGTGATCCGTGTTGGCGACAGCTTGGAGATCGTCGGGCTCAGCTCGGCTGATGACGAGCAGGTGGTCGTCACCGGCGTGCAGTCCTTCCACAAGGACGTCGCCGAGGCGCGGGCTGGCATGAACGTCGGCTTGCTGCTGCGCGGGGTCAAGCGCGACGATGTCGTGCGAGGCCAGGTGGTCGTGAAGCCCGGTGCGCTGAAGCCGTACCGGACGGGGCGTGCACAGATCTTCGTCCTCAGCAAGGACGAAGGTGGTCGCCACACCTCGTTCGGCTCCGGCTACCAGCCGCAGTTCTTCTTCGGCCCGACCGACGTGACGGGTGTCATTCGCGTCGACACCGAAACCGGTGTGGTCGAGCCGGGCGCGCAGGCGCAGATCAGCTTTGAGCTGAACAAGCCTGTGGCCATCGAGAACGGTATGCGGTTCGCGATGCGCGAAGGCGGCAAGACCGTCGGCGCAGGCATCGTGACCGAGGTGCTCGGCTGAAAGGCTGAAGCGGCACTTGCCCCTGTCGTCTGCTTGTCAGGCGGCGGGGGCTCTTTTTTTCGAACGCTTTCATTCCTCATCGGTTCGCGGGTATTCCGTCGGCTCCACGTCCCAGGTGTCCGAACCGCGAGGTCGCCACGTCAAGAGACCTATCAAGCTACCCTCGCTGTCGTAGACGGGAATGTTGGCAGGGCTGTAGACCCCAGGGCCGGGACCGTTATACGAACCGAGAAGAAGAAACTGCGGTTCAACCACGCCGAAGTCGCACCCCGCATGTTTGAGCAAAGGCTGGGCGACGTCCAGGAGCTGGTAGTTGGTTCGACCATAGCAAAGGGCCCGCGGAGGATGCCGGCGCCCCAATCGCCACCGCAGATACGTCGCGAGCTCATCTTGAGCCTGCTGAGGGTCCAGAACCTCGGTTGCCAAAGGGTATTCCACCGCGCGACCAACTCGGACTGCGCCATAGGCATCTTCGAACGCCCGCACCGGCGCAATATCCTCGACGAGGCAGACTGTCGCGCAGCTCTTGCACCAACCCGGGCGAACGGGAACAGGAAAGAGATCGGCTCCGGGCACTTGACCGCCGATTGGTGCTGAGTCGGAGTTGAAGTGGTAGACCGCGTCGCGGTGCGCAAACTCGAACCGTTCGCCGCAACTCGTGCATGCATAGCTACTTGGAAGCATTCTCGGATCCGAAAGGGTCAGTCATTTGATCCCGAAAGGTGGTGGTGAGAAGGAGTCAGAAGGCGATTGTGCCAAGGGGCTCCGCTTACCGACACGTGGCTGACTGTGGATCTTCACCGCCTAGGTGAACTGCCGAAGAGCTGTCGCTCTTTGAAGACTGCATCTGGCCGAGTGAAGCCAACCGATTCTCGCCAACGAATGGCGGGGCCCACCAGACTGCCGACCTTCACGATTGACCTGGCAGAGCGCCTGGGCGCGGTCGGCGCGCCCGCGTTCAACGTCAGGGCTGGTGGTCCAGCCCCGCGATGAAGATCGAGAACACATGGTGGCCGATCTTCAGCGGGTCGTCCTTGCCGACGATGTCCCACGCATTCGATCGATCCGCCATCACGGTGGCCAGGCCATGGCAGGCCGTCCAGGCCGCCAGCGTGGCGGAGCGCACGAGTTTCAGGTTGGCGTTGCGGTGGCTGAGGTAGTCGCCAACGCAGGTCTCCAGGATGCCGTACGAGCGCGTGGCGGCCTGTTCGAGTTCCGGGAACTGCGCCTTCTCAGGTACCTCGGCACCGAACATCACCCGGTACAGCGCCGGGTGCGTCATCGAGAAGCGCAAGTGGGCGAGCATCACGCTGAGCAACCTCTCGCGTGGGTCGTGCAGGTCGCGCAGCGCGCGGATCCGCGTCTCGAACATCAGGCGAAAGCCTTGCGTCGCGATGGCGGCCAGGTAGCCGACCTTGCCATCGAAATGATGCAACGGCGCCGCCTGCGAAACACCGACGTCGCGCGCCGCCTGGCGCAGGCTGAGGGCGTCGAAACCCTGCGTGTCCAGGATTTCAATGCCGCGCAGGACCAGCGCGTCGCGCAAGTTGCCGTGGTGATAGCTCACCCGTGCCGGCACGCTTTGCACGGGTATGGGGGGATCTGCTGCGTCCGCGCTGTCGGATGCAAGCGTCGCCGCGGGTCGGGCTCGTTTCATACCGGCCAGCATAAGCCAGCAGCGGGCCATGGCACGGGGTCGTCAGCGTGAGAGCCTGAGGCCGGGCTCGCTCCTGATCTTTCCGGCCAATCGGATTCAAGCAATCCGCCATCGCCCGGCCTCAGCGCGCTGCCTAGACTGAGGCGCACTGCCCATGCGTCCCACCTCCACATGCCCTCCTCCGCCACCAACGCTCCGCTGACCGGCGTGCGCGTGCTCGACCTCACGCGCCTGCTGCCCGGCCCGATGTGCACGCTGCACCTGGCCGACCTGGGCGCCGACGTGATCAAGATCGAAGACACCGGTGCCGGCGATTACGCCGCGCCTGCGCTGCGCACGCTGGTCCAGCGCAACAAGCGCGGGCTGCGGCTGGACCTCAAGCAGCCCGAGGGCGTGGCCGTGCTGCACGCGCTAACGCGCACGGCCGATGTGCTGGTCGAGGGCTTTCGCCCCGGCGTGACCGAGCGGCTCGGTGTGGGCTACGACACGCTGGCCGCGCTCAACCCGAAGCTCGTGTACTGCAGCATCACCGGTTATGGCCAGAGCGGGCCGTATCGCGACGAGCCCGGCCACGACTTGAACTACTGCGCGCTGGCCGGCGTGAGCGACCAGATCGGCCGCGAGGGCGACGCACCCGCGCTGCCCAACGTGCCGGTGGCGGACCTGCTGGGCGGCTCGCTCACCGCCGCGATGGGCCTGCTCGCCGCCTTGTTCGATGCGCAGCGCACCGGCCGCGGCCGGCATGTGGACATCGCCATCGCCGACAGCATGCTCGCTCATGCCGTGGTGCCGATGATCAGTGTGCTCAAGCACGGCCACACGCAACCGGCCGGTACCGACAAGCTCTCCGGCGGCCTGGCCTGCTATGGCCTTTACCGCACGCAAGACGGCCGCCACTTGGCGGTGGGCGCGCTGGAGCGCAAGTTCTGGGACCGCTTCTGTGAAGTGCTGGGCCGCGAGGATCTGAAGCCGAAGCACCTGCCGCCCGACGCGGCCGGCACGCAGGCGCTGCGCGCTGAACTCGCCGAGATCATCGGCTCAGGAGCGCTGGCCCATTGGCAGCAGCGTTTCGAAGGCACTGGCTGCTGCGTGACGCCGGTGCTGCGGCTCGAAGAAGCGCTGGACGACCCGCACTTCCGCGCGCGCGGCATGGTCGTCGAGCCGGCCCCGGGCGAAGGGCCGCGGCAGCTGGCGTGCCCGGTGAAGATGAGCGGCTACACGTTTGAGCTGCGCCGCCCGGCACCCACACCGGGTGAGCACAGCGACGAGATCCTGGCGGAGCTGGGGTATGGCGATGCGAAGCGCACGGCACTGCGCGCGCAAGGCGCGATCGGCTAGCACCCTCGCTCCCTACAATGCTCCGCAGCCGCGCACCAACCCGACGTTGCGCGGCGCCCGCATGGCGACGACCACGAGCTTCACCCACCACACCATCGCCATCCAGCAGGTCGAGCAGATCCTGCTCGGCGCACGCGGTCGTGGCACCAACGTCGAGGCCCTGCTGCACCGCGCCGGCATCTCGCCGGCCCTGCTCGAATCGCCGCTGTCTCGTGTGACGCAGGCGCAGTACGCAGCGCTGATCTTTGCGCTGCGCCACGCGATGCGAGATGAGCTGTGGGGCCTGTGCCGCCGGCCACTGCCGCTGGGCAGCTTCGCGATGGGCTGCCGCCTGCTGATCGGCTCGCGCACGTTGGGCGAGGCCTTGCACACCGGCCTGCGCTACTACCGCCTGCTGCTCGCGGACTTCGTGCCGCGCCTGCAGGTGCTTGGCCGCGTGGCCCGCGTGAGCCTGGTGTCGCACGGCGAGCCCAGCCCGGCACTGGCCTATGCCGAACGCGCTTTCTCCTTCTTTGCCTATGGCCTGGCCTGCTGGCTGGTGGCCCGGCGCATCCCGCTGCTGGCGGTGGACTACCCGCAGTCCGCCTTCGGCCAGAGCAACGATGCGGGCACGCTGTTCCAGGCCCCGGTGCACTACGACCAGCCTTGCACCGGCTGGCGCTTCGAGGCGCATTGGCTCGAGCTGCCGCTGGTGCAGAACGCGCAGAGCCTGGGCGAATTCCTGCACCAGGCACCGGCCAGCCTGCTCGTGAAGTACCGCGACCAGAGCAGCATGACCGAACGCATCCGCCGCATCCTGCGCCGCCACCTGGCCGAAGAACTGCCTTCGCTCGAAGAGATCGGCCACCAGCTCGCGATGACGCCGCAGACGCTGCGCCGCCGCCTGCACGACGAAGGCCAGGGCTTTCGCAACATCAAGGACGACCTGCGCCGCGACGCGGCCATCGAGTACCTTGCGCGCCCCGAACTTGCGCTGCCTGAGATCGCAGCACTGCTGGGTTTTTCAGAGGCCAGCACCTTTCACCGCGCCTTCAAGCACTGGACCGGCGTAGCACCAGGCGAGTACCGCCACACCCGGCTGCGCGATCGCTGAGTTCGGCACCGGCCGGCACGGCTGACTGGTCAGGTTCGCCTGACGACAACGCGCCGCCCGCCCGCGCACCCCACGTTGCGCCACCTGCGCACTGACTCATCCGACGCCTTCGGGAAAGCCCGCGGTCGGCATCGCGTTGTCACTTTCCGCCAATGCTTCGAACGTCCCTGCCATTGGAAGCAAGGGGGCGGCCCTCCACACTGCATTCGCCACTCGATCGGGGGCAACGGCATGCCCCACTCAAAAAATGACGGAGACAAGAGCCATGCAAAAACTTCCATTCATGACGCGGCGCAGATTCGTCGGTGCGGTTTCCGCGCTCGGGTTGGGCGGCACTCAAACAGCTTTCGCCCAAGGAGGCGGCAGCTATCCGAACCAGATGATTCGCATCATCGTGCCGTACCCGGCCGGCGGAGCCACGGACACACTGGCCCGCATCATGGCCACCAAGCTGCAAGAAGCCTGGGGCCAGACCGTGGTCGTCGAGAACAAGCCCGGCGCCTCCGGCACCATCGGCAACGACATGGTGGCCAAATCTCCGCCCGACGGGTACACGGCGCTGCTGGCCATCACCGCCATCGTTCAGGTGCCGGCACTCATGCCCAACCTGCCCTACGACGTGATGAAAGACCTCCAGCCTCTGGCGCAGGTGGCCAGCACCAACTCGATCCTGGTGGTGCCGAAGTCGGCTCCCATCAACTCGCTCAAAGAGTTCGTCGAGCAAGTGAAGGCGAAGCCGCGCGAGTTCAACTACGGCTCCTACGGCGTGGGCACGTCCTCGCACATCCAGGGTTCGCTGCTGAACATGCAGGCGGGGCTGGACCTGGTGCACGTGCCTTACAAGGGCGCAGCGCCCCTGCTGCAAGACCTGCGCGGCGGCCAGCTCTCGTCGGCCTTCATCGACATGGCCACGGTTCGCCCTCACCTCGATGCGCTGAAGCCACTGGCCGTGACCGGCCCGCGGCGCAACCCGCTGCTGCCCAATGTGCCGACCTTCGCCGAGCTGGGCTACCACTCCTTCGAACCCCTGGGTTGGTTCGCACTGTTCATGCCGTCGGGTGTGCCGGCGCCGATCGCGAAGAAGTTTGCCGACGAATCCAACCGCATCCTGCGCCTGCCCGAGGTGGCGCAACGCATCGAGGGCCTGGGCATGACCCCTGGTGGACTGCCCACGGCGGAGTTCGCCAAGATCGTCCGCAACGACGCGGCGGTGTACGCCAAGATCATCCGGGACGCCAACATCCACCTCGAGTGAGCGGCGCCCGTTCGACTGGCTGATCGACTGGCTGGTCGATCTTGCCAATGCGCTTGTTCGCGCTTGCCATTGGATGCAGTGCGACCCAAGCGCAAGCTGCAAGGCATCGCAGCCACCCTCTCCCCAACAAGGCAGGACCCGTCCATGAACCGCAAAGTTTTTGTTGCCGGCGTCGGCATGATTCCCTTCAGCAAACCCGGCAAGAGCGAGCCCTACCTGGTGATGGGTGAGCGCGCCGCACGCCTCGCGTTGCAAGACGCCCGCGTGCCGTATGGCGAGGTGCAGCAGGCCTATGTGAGCTACGTCTACGGCGACTCCACCGCCGGCCAGGCCGCCATCTACCGCGTGGGGCTCAGCGGCATCCCGGTGTTCAACCTCAACAACAACTGCTCCAGCGGCTCCAGCGCGCTCTTCCTCGCGCGCCAGGCGGTCGAGAGTGGCATGGTCGAGTGCGCCATCGCGCTGGGCTTCGAGCAGATGGTGCCCGGTGCGCTCAAGGGCGCTTACGACGACCGGCCCTCGCCGCTGGCCCGCTTCGCCGACACCATGACCGAGCTGCAGGGCTACGACGCCGCCGTGCCGCGCGCCGCGCAGTTCTTCGGTGGTGCCGGGCGCGACTACATGAAGCAGTACGGCATCCGCGCCGACACCTTCGCGCGCATCTCGGTCAAGGCGCGCCAGCATGCCGCGCGCAACCCGTTTGCGGTGTTCCGCGACACCGTCACGCTCGATGAGGTGATGGCCGCGGCTCCGGTGTTCGAGCCGCTCACGCGCCTGCAATGCTGCCCGCCCACCTGCGGCGCCGCCGCGGCCGTGCTGTGCTCGGAAGACTTCGCACGCCGCCACGGCATCGACACCAAAGTCTTCATCGCTGCGCAGGCGATGACCACCGACACGGCCAGCACCTTCGACGGCCATGACATGCGCAAGCTGGTGGGCTACGACATGACCTATGCCGCCGCCGCCCAGGTGTACGAAGCCGCCGGCATCGGCCCCGAAGACCTCGACGTGGTCGAGCTGCACGACTGCTTCACCGCCAACGAGCTCATCACCTACGAGGCCCTAAGTCTCACACCCGAAGGCACGGCCGAGAAATTCATCGTCGAGGGTGACAACACCTACGGCGGGCGCGTGGTCACCAACCCCTCGGGCGGCCTGTTGTCCAAGGGCCACCCGCTGGGCGCCACCGGCCTCGCGCAATGCGCCGAGCTCACCTGGCAGCTGCGCGGCCAGGCCGAGCAGCGCCAGGTCGAAGGTGCGCGGCTGGCGCTGCAGCACAACCTGGGGCTGGGCGGTGCCTGCGTCGTCACGCTGTACCAGGCCGCTTGAGGAGCGCCAGCGATGATCGACCGCCGCTACATCGGCCACACGCTGGAGCCGTTCTCGGTGCCTGTGGAGGCGGGCCGCCTGCGTTTCTTCGCCAAGGCCACGGGCCAGATCGACCCGGTCTACACCGACCCCGCCACTGCTAGTGACGCCGGCCACCGCGGCCTCCCCGTGCCGCCCACCTTCCTGTTCTGCCTGGAGATGGACGGCCCCCACCCCGCCGCGATCCGCGAGCTGCTGGGGCTGGACTACCGCCGCCTCTTGCATGGCGAGCAGCAGTTCACCTACCACTCGCCGGCCCATGCCGGCGACGTGCTCACCTTCGAGCAGCGCATCGACGACATCTACGACAAGAAAGGCGGCGCACTGGAGTTCGTGGTGCGAAGCACCCGCGTGAGCAACCAGCACGGTGCTTTGGTCGCCGAGCTGCGCGCCGTGACCGTGATCCGCAACGGTTGAAGGACACCCGATGACTTCTCTGACATTCGACTCGCTGAAGCCCGGCGACGCACTGCCCAGCTTCCAGACCGAAGCCATCTCGCGCCTGGCGCTCGCGCTGTACTGCGGCGCCTCGGGCGACCACAACCCCATCCATGTGGACATCGACTTCGCGCGCGCCGCCGGCCAGAAAGACGTGTTCGCGCACGGCATGCTGTCGATGGCCTACCTGGGCCGCCTGCTGACGAACTGGATGCCGCAGCAGAACCTGCGCCAGTTCGGCGTGCGCTTCGTCGCCATCACGCAGGTTGGCGACCGCGTCACCTGCCGCGGCACCGTGGTCGAGAAATTCGAGGCAGACGGCGAGAAGCGCGTGCGGCTGGAGCTGAGCACGGTGGACGCCGATGGCCAGGTCAAGTTGAGCGGCGACGCCGTTGTGGCGCTGCCCTGACATCGGACGCACAGGCCATGGCCATCAACCCCCCACCGCGCCCCTGGATGGACGCCGAGCTCGAGCTGCTGCGCGACACCGCACGCCGCTTCTTCGAAACCGAGTGCGCACCGCACCAGGAGGAATGGGCCGCGCAGAAGCATGCCGACCGTGCGATCTGGCGGCGTGCCGGCGAGCTGGGCTTGTTGTGCGCCGGCATCCCCGAGGCCTATGGCGGCGGCGGTGGCCACTTTTTGCACGAGGCGGTGATCTGCGAGGAGCAGCAGCGCGCGCTGGTCAACAGCTTCAGCATCAACGTGCACTCGGGCATCGTCGCGCACTACCTGCTGGCCTATGGCAGCGAAGAACAGAAGCAGCGCTGGCTACCGCCGATGGCGCGTGGCGAGATGGTGGCCGCCATTGCGATGACCGAGCCCGGTGCCGGCACCGACTTGCAGCGCATCCGCACCACCGCCATCCGCGATGGCGGCCGCTACGTGGTCAACGGCGCCAAGACCTTCATCACCAACGGCCTTCATGCCGACCTGGTGTGCGTGGCCGTCAAGACCGACCCGCAGGCCAAGGCCAAGGGCGTGTCGCTGCTGATGATGGAGACGCGCGACCTGCCGGGGTTTCGCCGCGGGCGGCTGCTCGACAAGATCGGCCAGCGCGCGCAAGACACGGTGGAGTTGTCTTTCGACGACGTGCGCGTGCCGGTCGCCAACCTGCTCGGTGGTGAAGAAGGCCGCGGCTTTGCGCAGCTGATGCAGCAGCTGCCGCGCGAGCGCCTGCTCATCGCGGTGGGCTGCGCGGCCACCATGCAGCGTGCAGTGGACGACACCCTCACCTACGTGCAGCAGCGCAAGCTGTTCGACGCACCGCTGATGGCGCTGCAGAACACACGCTTCAAGCTGGCCGAGTGCCAGACGCAGGCGACGATCGCACGCAGCTTCGTGGACGACTGCATCGCCCGCCTGCAACGCGGCGAACTCGACGTGCCCACGGCAGCCATGGCCAAGTGCTGGATCACCGACACGCTGTGCAAGGTGGTCGACGAATGCCTGCAGCTGCATGGCGGCTACGGCTACATGAATGAGTACCCCATCGCCCGCATGTATGTGGATGCGCGCGTGGGCCGAATCTATGGCGGTGCCAACGAGGTGATGAAAGAGATCATCGCGCGCGCCATGGATGGCTGAGAACGTATCGCCTTCAGCGGTGACGAACCCCCGCTTCGGCAAATACAGATAGGCACCACCAGAGCCACGGCCTAGCATGAACTTCAAGCCCGAGAGACGCAACCAAAGCGCCCGGTGCAACGCAGGAGACAAGACCGCATGACTGCTCGCGCTTCCAGCCACGTTTCGGCTTCCTGGTTCGACGTCTGGCCGAGCGGCCTACCGCGCCAGATCCACGTGCCGCAGGTGACGCTGAGCCACAACCTCGACGCGGCCGCAGCCCGCTGCCCCGACAAGCCGGCCGTGGTGTTCTTCGACCGCGCCATGAGCTTCGGCGAACTCAAGGCCCAGGCCGATGCGCTGGCCGGCCATCTGCAACACCACGGCAAGGTTCGGCCGGGCGATCGCGTGCTGCTGATGAGCCAGAACTGCCCGCAGTTCACCGTCGCCTTCCACGCCATCGTGCGCTGCGGCGCGGTGGTGGTGCCGGTCAACGCGATGTGCGCGGCGCGCGAGCTGGCCCACTACATCGAAGACAGCGGCGCACGTGTGGCACTGGTCGCTCAGGAGCTGCTGCCCGTGCTGCGCCCCGCGCTCGACGACGAACGCCTGCAACACGCGGTGGTGATCACCTATGCCGATGCGCTGGGTGCGGCAACCGACCTCACGGTGCCCGAGTGGGTGGGCGCGCCGCGTGCAGTGCTCGACCACCCGCGCCTGGTGCACTGGTCGCAGGCAGTTGCAGAGGGGCTGGCCCCGGCGCCGGTCGACACCTCGCCCGACGATGTGTGCGTGTTGCCCTACACATCCGGCACCACCGGCCGGCCCAAGGGCTGCATGCACACGCACTGCACGCTGCTCGCTTCCACCTTCGGTGCCAACCTGTGGCGCGGCCTGCATGCCGAGTCGGTGGTGATGGGCGTGGCGCCGCTGTTCCATCTGCTCGGCATGCAGAACGCGATGCTGATGCCGATGGCGCTGGGCGCCACCGTGGTGATGCTGCCGCGCTGGGACCCAGCCAACGCCGCGCGCCTGATCGAGCGCCATCGCGTCAGCGCCTGGGCCACGCCGCCGGCCATGCTCAACGACTTCTTCGCCCACCCCGAGGCGCAGCAGCGCGACCTCTCGAGCCTGGCCATCCTCAACGGTGGCGGTGCCGCGATGCCCGAGGCGGTGGCCGAGATGCTGCAAGAACGCTTCGGCCTCAGCTACATCGAAGGCTACGGCCTGACCGAGACCGCCTCCTTCCTGCACTGCAACCCCTTGGGCCGCGGCAAGCGCCAATGCCTGGGCGTACCGGCCTTCGGCGTCGACTCGCGCATCGTCGACCCCGAAACGCTGGCCGAGCTGCCGGTGGGCGACGTGGGCGAGCTCGTCACGAGTGCGCCGCAGCTCATGCTGGGCTACTGGCACGACGACAAGGCCAACGCGGCCAGCTTCTTCGAGCGCGACGGCAAGCGCTTCTTCCGCACCGGTGACCTCGCCTGCATGGACGCCGAAGGCTACTTCTTCATGCGCGACCGCCTCAAACGCATGATCAACGTGAGCGGCTACAAGGTCTGGCCGGCCGAGGTGGAAAGCCTGCTGTACGAGCACCCCGCCATCCACGAGGCTTGCATCGTCGCCCTGCCCGACGCGCGCCAGGGTGAATCGGTCAAGGCCGTGGTGGTGCTCAAACCCGGTGCCGTACTCAGCGAGGCGCAGCTCATCGCCTGGTGCCGCGAGCACATGGCCGTCTACAAGGCACCGCGCCATGTCGAGTTCCGCGCGGTGCTGCCCAAGTCCAACACCGGCAAGGTGCTGTGGCGCGAGATTCAGGCCGAACAGACCCAGGCCGAACCGCATGCAGACGACAACCAATCCATCCGGAGACCCACATGCACGCCCTGACCCGCCGCTTCCTCTGCGCCGTCGCCATGCTCGCGGCCCTGCTCGCCCCCTGGCCGGCCATGGCCGAGGCCTTTCCCAGCAAGCCCATCATCCTGGTGCTGCCCTTCCCGCCCGGCGGCTCGTTCGATCCCATCCTGCGCGCCCTGGGCAACGCCGTTGCCAAGGATCTGGGCCAACCCGTGGTGCTGATGCACAAGCCCGGCGCCGGCGGCGTCACCGGCACAGCGGGCCTGGCCACGATGACCGAAGCCGACGGCTACACGCTGGCGCTGATGCACAACTCGGTCATCCGCCAGCCGCTGCTCACCAAGGTCAGCTGGGACCCGATCAAGGACTTCACCTACGTGATCGGCCTGGGCTCCTTGAGCACCGGCATCGCCGTCGCGGCCGACGCGCCGTGGAAGACGCTGGCCGATCTGCTGGCCGACGCCAAGGCACGCCCCGGCATCATCAGCTGGGGCAACGTGGGCGCCATCAGCGCCAACCGCATCTATGCCGAGCGCCTGGCCCGTGGTGCCGGCGTCAAGTTCAACATGATCCCCTTCAAGGGCGGCAGCGAGGCCTTCACGGCGCTGATCGGCGGCCACCTCGACGTCTACGGCGACCCCGGCTTCGGCGCCTCGGTCACCGGCGGCAAGGTGCGGCTGCTCGCGACGATGACCGAGCAACGCCTGCAGCGCTGGCCCCAGGTGCCCACGCTCAAGGAACTGGGCCACGACCTGGTGGTTCAGTCCAACATCGGCCTCGTTGCGCCGCGCAACCTGCCCCCGGCCATCACCGAGCGCCTGCACGCCGCCTTCCGCAAGGCCACCGAAGACGCGGACTACAAGCGCCTGTGCAACGAGTTCGACATGGCGCCGGTGTTGCTCGACCCGGCCGCCTACAAAGCCTACGCGCAAGCCCAGTTCGTGCGCGAGAAAACCATGCTCGACGAAATCGGCTTCAAGCCCGAATGAGGCTTTCCACCATGTCACTGCCCTCCTCCACCATGCCGCAGCGCACGCCCCTGTCGGGCCCGGAGCGCCACATTCCCTTCCTCGACAAGATCGGCATGCGCCGCGTGCGCGTGGGCGGCGGCGAGGCCGTCGTCACCATCGAGCTGCAGCCCGACCTGCTCAACAACCACGGCGGTGGGCACGGCGGTGTGGTCATGACCCTGCTCGACAGCGCCATGGCCAACGCCGCGCTCAGCCGCATCGACTTTGCCCGCGAGGTGGTCACCATCGACATGCACATCGGCTTCATGCGCCCGGCCACCGGGCGGCTGGAAGCCACCGGCCGGGCCACCGGCGGGGGCCGCTCGGTGTGCTTCTGCGAAGCCGAGGTGGTCGACGCGCCCGGCGAGATCGTCGCCAAGGCGATGGGCACCTTCCGCTACCGCGCACCGGCAGCGGCATAGGAGGCCGCGATGTACCTCACCCAAGGCCTGCACCGCGCGCTGCAGCGCCACCCGGACAAGAGCGCGCTGCACCATATCGCTGAAAGCGCTGAGCGCCACTGGACCTTCGCGCAGTTCGCCGACCACGTCGGCCAACAGGCGGCAGCGCTGCAGGCGCGCGGCGTCGCCTTCGGTGACCGCGTGGCCCTGCTCGCGCCCAACGACGACGCGCTTGTCACGCTGCTCACGGCCTGCTGGTGGCTGGGCGCCGTGGCCTGCCCGCTCAACACGCGCTGGAGCGTGCCCGAGCTGCGCTTTGCCGTGGCCGATTGCGGCGCCCGCCTGCTGGTGGCCGACGCGCAGTTCGCAGCACAAGCGTCTGCGCTGGCCGGCGAGACAAGCGTGGCGGCCTGCGACGAGATCGCCGCCGAAGGCGAGCGCCTCGCGCCGCCGGAAGACACGCGCACCGGCGGCGACGCGCTGGCCGCCATCCTCTACACCGGCGGCACCACCGGGCGCTCGAAGGGCGTGATGCTCACGCACGCCAACTTCTGGTCGGCTTCGATGACGCGCGGGGCCGAGCTCAACAACTCGCCCGATAGCGTCTCGCTGCTGGTGGCGCCGCTCTTCCATGTGGCGGGCCTGGGCCGGCTGGTGGGCCAGTCCATCGTCGGCGGCACCTGCGTCACGCTGCCGCAGTTTCGCGCCGAGGCGGTGCTGGCCGCGATCGAACAGCACGGCATCTCCGACATCGTCGTCGTGCCCACGATGCTGCAGGCTCTGCTGGACGCGCCGGCCTTCGAGCCCGCGCGGCTGCAGAGCCTTGCGCGCATCGCGTTCGGTGCCGCGCCGATGCCCCCCGACCTGCTCGACCGTGCGCTCGCCGCCTGGCCGCAGGCCGAGTTCTTCCAGGCCTATGGCCTCACGGAGACCGCGGGCGCCGTGTGCATCAACCTGCCGCCCAACCACCGGCCTGCCACTGGGTCGGACGCGCGCGCCCTGGGCCGCCTGCGATCGGTGGGCCGGCCCGGCCTGGGTGCCGAGATCCGCGTCGTCGACGAAAGTGGCCGCGAGCTGCCACGCGGCGAGGTGGGCGAGATCGTCGTGCGCGGCCCGATGGTGACGCAAGGCTATTGGCAACTGCCCGAGGTCACCGCGTCGGCACTGCGCAACGGCTGGTTCCACACCGGCGACGGCGGGCGCATGGATGCCGAGGGCTACCTCTTCATCGCCGACCGCCTGAAAGACATGATCATCACCGGTGGCGAGAACGTCTATTCCGCCGAGGTGGAGGCCGCGCTGCGCAGCCACCCCGCGGTGGCCGATGCCGCTGTGATCGGCGTGCCCGACGCCCGCTGGGGCGAAGCCGTGCACGCGGTGGTGGTGCTGCGCCCCGCGGCCGACGCCGACCCGGCCACGGTGGGCGATGTGCTCAAGGCCTGGTGCCGCCAGCAGCTGGCCGGCTACAAGTGCCCGCGCAGCATCAGCTTCACCGAGGCCCTGCCCCTGTCGGCTGCCGGCAAGGTGCTCAAGACCGTGCTGCGCGCGGCCCACCTCCCGTGACGGCTGCCCCCGTGATCAACACCGACCACCACCAAGCCTTTTCGCGCGTGCCCTTCATGCAGCTGCTGGGCGTGCGGCGCGAGTTCTCGCAGGGAGGCCGCGCGCGCCTGGTCGTCGATGCCCGACCCGAGCTGGAGAACGTCATCCATGCCATGCACGGCGGCGTGGTGGCCACGCTGGTCGACGTGGTGATGGCGAGCGCCGCCGTCTCGAAGATCGACTTCGCGCGCACCGCCGTCACGCTCAACCTCAACACCAGCTACCTGCAGCCCGGCCGAGGCCGGCTCACCGCCGATGGCGAGGTGCTCGACACCCGCGACGATGTCGTGCAATGCCAGGCCATCGTCACGGACGAGAGCGGGCACGTCGTCGCACGCGCTGCCGGCTCCTTCCGCTACCTGGACCATCGCACATGAACACATCCTCTCAAGACCTGTTCGACTTCACCGGCCGCCACGTCTTCGTGGCCGGCGGCAGCAGCGGCATCAACCTCGCCATTGCCGATGCTTTTGCGCAGCGTGGCGCGCGCGTGTCCATCGCCAGCCGTTCGGCCGAGCGTGTGACGGCGGCCGTGGAGCAACTGCGCCGCCACGGCGGCCAGGCCGAGGGCCACAGCGCCGACGTGCGTGAGTACGACGCGATCGACGCCGCGCTGGCCGCCGCGCACGAGCGCTTCGGCCCGATCGACGTGCTGGTCTCGGGCGCGGCCGGCAACTTCGTCGCGCCGGCGCTGGGCATGTCGAGCAAGGGCTTTCGCACCGTGGTCGACATCGACCTCGTCGGCAGCTTCAACGTGCTGCGCGCCGGCCATGCGCACCTGCGCCGCCCGGGCGCGTCGGTCATCAACATCTCGGCGCCGCAGGCCGCCAACCCCACGCCCTACCAGGCCCATGTGTGCGCCGCCAAGGCGGGCGTGGACATGCTCACCCGCGTGCTGGCCATGGAATGGGGGCCTGACGGCGTGCGCGTGAATTCCATCGTGCCCGGCCCCATCGGCGACACCGAAGGCATGCGACGTCTGGCGCCGACCGCTGAAGCCACGGCCAAGATGGCCGCGAGCATTCCGCTCGGCCGCTTCGGCACCACGGCCGAGGTAGCAGACATGGCACTGGTGCTGAGCTCGCCCCTGGCCAGCTTCGTGACCGGCGCGGTGATCCCCGTGGACGGCGGCAGCTCGCTGCTCGGCGGGCGCGACCTCAGCGCAGCGGTGAAAACCGCGGCATGACGACGAGGACAAAGCCCATGGAAACCCTCCGCTACGAAGTGCGCGAACAAGTCGCCACGCTGACGCTGGACCACCCCGCCACGCGCAACGCGCTGAACCCGCAGATGCGCGAGAAGATGGCCGAGGTGGTGCGCACGCTGAAGCAGGACCGCAGCGTCCGCGCGCTGGTGATCACCGGCGCGGGCGGGCATTTCTGCTCCGGCGGCGACCTGCGCAACATCGCCAGCGCCGGGCTCGACAACCAGGGCTGGCGCGAAAGGTTCCACGATCTGCACCACTGGCTGCAAGACCTCATCACACTCGACCGCCCGGTGATCGCCGCGGTGGACGGCGCTGCCTTCGGCGCCGGCTTCGGCATCGCACTCGCGGCCGATTTCGTGGTCGCCACGCCGCGCGCGCGTTTCTGCGTGTCGTTCCTGCGCGTGGGGTTGGTGCCCGACTTCGGCGTGTTCTACACGCTGCCGCGCGTCGTCGGCCCGCAGCGCGCCAAGGAGCTGATGCTGTCGGCCCGCGAGGTGGGTGCGGAAGAAGCGCTGCGCCTTGGCATCGCGATGGAGCTGCATGAACCCGAGCAACTGCAGGCCCGTGCCCAGGCTCTGGCCGCGAGCTTCGTGCAAGCCTCGCCGGTGGCCGTGAGCCTCATCAAGCGCGCAGTGGCCGCGGGTGGCGACCTCAGCACACAGCTCGAACACGAAGCCAATGCCCAAGCCTTGGCCCTGGGCACGCAGACCCACCGCGATGCGGTGCAAGACTTTCTCGCCAAGCGCCCCGCAAAGTTTCAATGGCCCACCTGAACGGCCCCATCCAACTTCCATCTTTCAGACAACACAGGAGTACGAAATGACAGCAATGCTCGAAGGCAAGGTGATCGTCGTCACCGGCGCCGGTGGCGGCATCGGCCGCGACATCGCGCTGGCGATGGCGCGCGAAGGTGCGCGTGTGGTGGTCAACGACATCGGCGCGTCGGTCGCGGGTGAAGGCTCTGACGCCGGCCCCGCGCAGCAAGTGGTCAACGAGATCCGCGCCGAAGGCGGCGAAGCCGTGGCCAACACCGACAGCGTGTCCGAATCACGCTCGGCCGCGCGCATCGTCACCACTGCGCTCGACAGCTTCGGCCGCATCGACGGCGTGGTCAACAATGCCGGCATCCTGCGCGACCGCTTCTTCCACAAGATGAGCGACGACGAATGGGACGCTGTCATCAAGGTGCACCTGTACGGCACCTACCACGTGAGCCGCGCCGCCGCGCCGCACTTCAAGGAGCAGCAGTCGGGCGTGTACGTGCACATGACGTCCACCTCGGGCCTCATCGGCAACTTCGGCCAGGCCAACTACGCCGCGGCCAAGCTGGGCATTGCCGCGCTGTCGAAGTCCATCGCGCTGGACATGCTGAAGTTCAACGTGCGCTCGAACTGCATCGCGCCGTTTGCCTGGAGCCGCATGATCGGCTCCATTCCCACCGAGACGGATGCCGAGAAGGCGCGCGTCGATCGCATGAAGCAGATGACGCCGGCCAAGATCGCCCCGTTGGCGGTGTGCTTGGCCAGCGAGGCCGCAGCCGACACCAACGGACAGATCTTCGCAGTGCGCAACAACGAGATTTTCCTGATCAGCCAGCCGCGGCCGGTGCGCTCGGTGCACCGCAGCGAAGGCTGGAGCCCGGAGACGGTGGCCAGCCATGCACTGCCGGCGTTGAAGGCGCAGTACTTCGATCTCGATCGATCGAGCGACGTGTTCACCTGGGACCCGGTCTAAGGCAGGAGCCATGGCACTTCCCCCCATCCTCACCGGCCTGCGCCTGCCGGTGATCGCCGCACCGCTGTTCATCATCAGCGTGCCGCGGCTCGTGATCGCGCAATGCAAGACCGGCATCGTGGGCTCCATGCCCGCGCTCAATGCGCGGCCTGCCTCGCTGCTCGACGAGTGGCTGGCCGAGATCACCGAGGCCCTGGCCGCCCACGACCGCGCCCACCCCGAGGCGCCGGCCGCGCCCTTCGCCATCAACCAGATCGTGCACAAGAGCAACGACCGGCTCGATCACGACCTGGCCATGTGCGAGAAATACAAGGTGCCGCTGGTCATCACCTCGCTGGGCGCGCGGCCCGAGGTCAACCAGGCCGTGCATGCCTGGGGCGGCCTGGTGCTGCACGACGTGATCAACAACACCTTCGCCCACAAGGCCGTGGACAAAGGCGCCGACGGCCTGGTCGCCGTGGCTGCAGGCGCCGGAGGGCATGCCGGCACCAAGAACCCGCTCGCACTCATTCAGGAAATTCGCGCCTGGTTCGACGGCCCGCTGGCACTGAGCGGTGCCATCGCCACCGGCAACGCGATATTGGCCGCGCAGGCCATGGGCGCCGACCTGGCCTACATCGGCTCGGCCTTCATCGCCACCGAGGAAGCACGCGCCGACGAGGCCTACAAACGCATGATCGTCGAGGGCAACAGCGACGACATCGTCTACTCGAACCTCTTCACCGGCGTGCACGGCAACTACCTCAAGCCCTCGATCCGCGCCGCGGGGCTGGACCCGGACGCCCTGCCCAGCAGCAACCCCGACGCGATGAACTTCGGCAGCACGCGCAAGCCGTGGAAAGACATCTGGGGCTGTGGGCAGGGAATTGGGGCGGTGCGCAAGGTGGAGTCTGTGGCGGCTCGGGTGGAAGCGTTGGAGACGGAGTACCGAGGCGCGCAGCGCAGGCTGCTGGCTTCAACCGGCGAGAGATCCATCTCGGGCATCAGCAAAGCCGCCGAGCATGCGATCCCCTGGCCCTCTTCGCCAGCCGTATCAAGGAGTTGAGTTCACAAGGCGCCGCGTGGCTCGAGCGCGGCCAAGGCTTTGCGAAGCTGGGTGGCGCGGACCAAGGCGCTGCGGGCAGTAAGGAGCTTGAGAATCAGCGCGTACTGCTGGGTCTTGCCGAGCGCATCGAAGCTCCGCGCTGCCTGAGGGTTCGCTGACAAGGCGGCGGCGAGATCGGGTGGGATGCTGGCATGGCGCTGCGACACGTAGGCAGCGGCCCACCGCCCGTCGGCCTTGGCAGCGTCTACTTCGGCCAGGCCGGACGGCTGCATTTTCCCGGCAGCGGTCAGCACCGCGACTTTGTCCACGTTGATCTGCGACCAGCGGCTGCGTGGCCGGCGGGGCACGTACTTCTGCAGGTAGTAGATCTTGTCGAAAGGCTGGCGCTGCCCGGATATCCAGCCGTAACACAGACCGAGGTCTACCGCCTCATCGTCCGTCAGCGACGGGACGCCCGAGCCCTTCTTCGCGATCTTCAGCCACACCCCGGCTTGCAGACCGACATGCTCGCCCAGCCATGCCGCGAACTCCGCGGCGTCGCGAAAGGCGATCACCGCAGCTTCGTTGAGATCAGGTTTCGTCGGCACGTGTGACTTTCGAGTGAGTGTCGCGGAGCCTACTGCGATTCACCGTGACGGCCCGGTACGTCACCCCGAGGATCTGACCGAGCTCATGCGTTCGACACAGGGTTTGGCGCGTATTTGTCACCCACCCGCTCGCGCAGCGGATGCGTGTCGTACACGATGTGCATGCTGTCGATGCGGTCGCTGCCCGGCCGGAAGCCGAACACGTCCACGCAGGTGAAGTCGACCAACCTCCCGTCGCTCAGCGTCCAGTCGTAGCGGAAATAGGCCGCCACGCGCACGATGTCATTCACAGGCTGCACAGACGCGAACAAGTCGATCAGCGTGATCACACTCCGGCTCGACGCCTGCGCCAGCTTGGGAAAGAAGTCGCGCGCCTTCATGGCGCCGAGAAATGGGGAGTGCACCACCCCGTCGTCTTCGAAGGTGGAAATCAATCCGGCGGTATCGCTCGCGTGCAGGTGCCGCAGGTACGTACGCACCGTCTCCAGCTGAAGTTGACTCATGTCCGGGCTCCTTGTCAGTTCAGAGGCTCGATCGTTCCAGACACCGCGCCTGCCGACAAGCCAGAATGGCCACCAATCCATCAGAGTTGTTTATGAATTTGCGCTACCTGCACTACCTCCGGCTGGTGATCGAGCACGGCAGCTTCGCTGCAGCCGCGCGGGCGGGCGGTGTGTCGCAGCCGGCGATCAGCCATGGTATGAAGCAGCTCCAGCAACAGTTCAACACCCCGCTGTTCGTGCCGTCCGGGCGCAGGCTGCTGCCCACCGAGGCGGCGTTGCACGCGGCGCTGAAAAGCACAGATCTCGCCGAGCGCATCAACGCACTTGCGGCGACGAAGGCCTTCCCGGCCCAACGCGACACGCTGCGCGTCGGGGTGACACCGTCCGCCGCCCTGGTCTGCGGCCCGGCCTTGCACGCCGGCTGGTGCGAAGGCCACCCTCGCCGGCGCCTCGACCTGTCGAGCGCTGATGAAGGGCGCATGCTTGCCAGCTTGCAGGGCGGTGAATTGGACCTGGTGATTGCACCGCTGCCACGCGGCCACCGTGCCGCCGGCTTGGCCTGTCAGCCGCTCTACCAGCTCACGCCGCTGGCTTATGCCCGCCGCGCTCACCCCTTGGTCAAGGCGCAATCATTGGTGGAACTGCACATGGCGTCATGGGCCATCGTAGGGCCCAGCGTGAGCGGGCCCGTGGACGTGCTGCAGGAAGCCTTTGCCGTCCGCCGGATGCGGCCGCCTCGCGTGACCGCGTCGTGCCCCGACTACACCAGCCTGCTCCATCTGATGATCCACGGCGACTTGCTGGGCGTGCTCCCTCACCCCGCCCTGCTGGACGGCGCGGCGAAAGGCCAGGTCGTGCCGCTGCGTTTGCGCGAAGCCCTGCCGCGCTATGAGATGCATCTGTTCACGCCGATGCGGACGCGCCGGCTTTTGGGGCCTGTCATCGCGGAGCTGCAACAACAGGTGGCGTCTCTGGTCTCCAAGGCGACAGGGCTGACGCTGGAGTGAGCCGAACGAACAGGGTCTCGTGGTCAACTCAAGCGCGAGTCGGCGCTTGAGTTGCGGACAGCCTGAGGCTCAGGTGGCCGAAGCTCTGGCGGCCGGGCATGACCAATGGCATACGCGAGCATGATGAGACAGGATCGCTGAATGCGGCTACAGCGAGACATCAAACTGACGGCGGAAGTCGCCTGGCGTGCATCCTTCGATGCCGCGAAAGAACTTGGTGAAGTTGGTCGCCTCGTCGAAGCCGAGCCGCTGCGCGATGGCTGAAATCGGCATCTCCGTGTGCACGAGCAGGCGTTTGGCTTCCAGCGCAAGGCGCGAGGCGATAAAGGCCTTTGCACCGACGCCAGCCACCGCACTGCAGATGCGAGTGAGCGTCTTCTCGGAACATCCCATGGCCTGTGCGTAGCGCGACACGTGATGCCACTGATGCACCTTCGCGTCCAGAAGCCGTTTGAAAAGACGAAAGCGCTCCGGCGCGTCGGACGATGTTCCGGCGGACGGCTGTTGCTCAGCGTGAAAAATGTGCAGCCGCGTCACGAGCGTTGCCAGTTCACTCTGGAGCAGCCAGTTCAGCAGCGGTTGCCGGGCGTTGAGAGCGCACTCCTCTTCCAGCCGCGCGAGCGTGTCGGCCAAGAACCGACCTGTCGACCGGTCGAGGCGCAGATGGCCAGGAAGCGCATCGACTAGTTCAGGCATCTGAAGGCGTTCCTCGCCTTGGGAAGCCTGCAGCAGCTCGGGTCGGAACAGCAGGAGGTTTGCGTCCCAACGGCTTCCCGGGCCGAAGCGGTGAACCTGTCCGGGCCGAATGGTCAGCAGCGATCCGGCGCCACACTCGATGTGACTGAAGTCCACCACGGCGCGGCATTCTCCGCGTCTGACGTGCACGAACATGTGAAAGTCGTAGCGGTGGTGACGCTGCAGGTGGGCTCGGGGCACCCTTCGTCTTAGATCCGACATCGAGAAGACCTCGAGATCCAGCGCGCTCTCGGTCGAGGGCCGATATTGGACCTGCTCGATATCGATGGATCTCGTCTCGGGCGGCATCGATCCATTGTCCGATATTCATCATTCGGCAACCGACTTTGATCGTGTCGAACACGTCGGCAACTCGAACAATATGGGAATGCGGGAACCGGGCGACCACCATGCCCGGGTCCCATCCTGACAGACAGTCCGAGGCGACCGATGCAAACCACAAACCGACAGTTCATGGCTCGCTTCGTGGAGTTCATCAACACCGCGGACCCGCGGCTCGCCACAGAATTGGTTTCTCCGGACGCCGTGTTTCACGTTCCTGGGCGCGCCGAACCCGTGCACGGGCCACAGGGCTACCTGGAGGTCATCGGGATGATGCGCGGCGGATTCCCCGACATTCAATGGACTCTTGAGGAAACCGTCATTGAAAGTGATGTCATCGCGGCGCGATTCACGATGCGCGGGACGCACCGCGGAGCCTTCTTCGGCGTGCCCCCCACCGGCAAGACGATTGCCGTGCAAGCGCTGAACATCTATCGGCTCTCGACCGGGAAGATCGTCTCCGAAGTGGGGCAACCGGACCTGCTCGGGCTGATGCAGCAGATCGGCGGGTTGCCGCGCTCCTGAGGCCGCACCGATGCAAGCGACCTGGTACGAAAAGCAGGGACCGGCACACGATGTACTCGTTGTCGGCACGATGGCCGACCCTGAGCCTGGCCCAGGCGAAGTACGAATTCGCGTTCATGCCTCCGGCATCAACCCGGGCGACGTGAAGAAGCGCCAGGATGCCTTCGGGGTCGGAATGCCGTTCCCCCGCGTCATCCCGCATAGCGATGGCGCTGGAGTCGTCGATCGAGTTGGCCCGGGGGTGCCGGCGTCTCGGGTGGGGCAATCGGTGTGGTGCTACGGCGCGCAGAGCTACCGGCCTTTCGGCACGGCGGCAGAGTTCACCGTGGTTCCGCAAGGCCAGGCCGTACCGTTGCCGAAGGGCGTGTCGTTTGAGCAGGGGGCGTGTATCGGCATTCCTGGGATCACGGCTCACCGTGCGGTTCACGCCGGCGGCCCGGTCGCAGATCGCACGGTACTTGTGCAGGGCGGTGCGGGTGCGGTGGGATTGTGTGCGGTGGGGTTGGCGCGGCTGGCTGGGGCTCGCGTCATTGCCACCGTCCGGTCACAAGCTGGCGTGGCTGCAACCACAGCAGCGGGTGCCCACGACGTTGTATGCACCGACGGTCTGTCCGAGCAGGACATCGTCGCGGCATTGCGCAAGGTCGCCGGGCATGGCATCGACCATATCGTCGAGGTTGCATTCGATGCCAACGTCAGCATCGATGTCGAGGTCCTGTCTTCAGGCGGTTCGATCGGAGCCTATGCCACCGGCCGGTCGACACCGAGCATTCCATTTTGGCCACTCGTTTTTCAGAACACCCGCGTTCACTTTCTCGGCAGCGACGATTTCCCGAGCGAGGCGAAGGCGGCTGCCGCGCGCGATATCAACGCACTCCTTGGCTCGGGATGGCCAGGCTTCAGCGTCGACCGCGCGTTCACACTCGCGGAGATCGCCGAAGCCCATGTGCAAGTCGAAGCCGGGGGGAAGCGTGGTCGGGTGGTTGTGCTCGTGCCGCAGTAGTTCATCTGAGGTGTTGCCCGCCACGCGACTACAGCACGAGTTTGACGGCGTGCCGGTCCGAGCGCCTGCTTCCCGCTGGTGAACCTCGGTCGGCTGGGCGCCCTGCCCGAGATGCTGCAAACGGCCTGGGGCGCGCTCTTCAGGGCGCTGCGGCTGAGCGAGCGCCGCCACCGTCCTGATCATCGGCAACGTGAAGTCAGGCTGCGAGGCGGAGTTCGAACGCGTTTGCGAGACCTGATGCAGGTCGCCGCCATCGGGCCCAGTTCGTTCGAGCACGAAGTCGAACAGCCGATCCGCCTCGGCGTCCCGTGTGAGACTGGCACCGCCAGCCTCATTGGCAACGCGGGAGCGAGGGGATGAAGAAGACGGGGTTCAGTTGCTGTACAGCATGCCCCGGCCGGTGCCGCTGACGTAGATCCGGCCATAGACGTTCTGGTCAGCCGCCATTGCGCCGATGCCGCCGAACTGGTGCGCGTTGTCGTTGAAGCGCGACCAGGTGGCGCCGCCGTCGTCGGAGCGGTAGACGCCCCACACACCGTTGACCACGCCCACCACGTAGACCGCAGCCGAGTACGCGGCGCCGGGCTTGGCCTTGCCCAATGCCACCAGGGTGGCGCCCTGCACGTCGGGCCACGGGTTGCTGCTCGTGATCGACGCAAACTGGCTCAGCTTCGCCCAGCTCGCCCCCGAATCCACCGAGTGGTACACGGCGTTGCCGTCGGCCAGCCAGACGTCGCCCTCGGCGTTGGGGTTGACCACGAGCGAGGTGTTCCCGAAGTAGCCGGGGACCAGCCCCGCGGCCACCGAACTCTGGCTCAGCGTGAACGTGTGGCCGCTATCCGTCGAGACATGGACCTTGCCCGGCGTGCCCCACCAATTGGCGCCTGAATCGTAGGCATAGACCTTGTTCGGGTTCTTGCGGTCTGCGGCCAGGTGGTAGGCGCGAGGGTAGATGTCGGAGACCGGCGGCAGATTGGTCGGGACCCAGGTCGCGCCGTTGTCCGTGGTGTACGACGGCACCGAGTAGGCGGGCGCCCAGACCGCCTTGTTGCGCGCGGTGACGGCGATGCTCGCTTCGCCGCTCGTGTTTGCCGCGGCGCCGGGAGCGAGGGTGGCGAACTTCGCCCAGGTCTTGCCACCGTCGCCGGACGAGACGCCGAAGGCGGTACCGGTGCCGAGGACGACGCCCATGCTGGCGATGTAGAGCGGGTCGGACCACGCCATGTCGGCGGCGAAGCCGTTGCTCCAACTGGTGCCCGGCGTCAGGGTCGGCTTCGTCGCGAGGTTCGTGTGCACCCAGGGGCCAACGTCGCCCGAACTGTTGATCACGGTGTACGTTGCCCCGGCCGGCGGCGTGGCGAGGCTCAGGACGGCAGTCTCCTCCAGGCCGTCGATCGCCTCGTTCCAGCTCGGCGTGGACGAGGAAGCGTTGCGGGTTTCCCAGACGCCGCCGCCATGGACGTGCAGCACGCGGTCGGGGTTGAGCGGATCGATCTCGACGTCGTCGGGCCAGCCCCAGAAGGCGCCGTCGGCCGGCATACGCGGCATGGTGGCCGCGATCTCGCGCCAGGTCTTGCCGCCGTCGCCGGACCACTGAATGGCCTGCTGGCCGCTGTAGTTGCCCCAGGTGTTGGTCACGCCCAGCGCAATGCGCGCGGTCGAGCCGGTGCCGGAGACGGACACGCCGCCGAGGCCCATGCCCGTCCCTGTCCCGCCGTTGTTCGGATCCTTCAGCAAGGTCCAGTTGTTGCCGTCGAATTTGTAGAGCTGGGCGGGACCAGCCGCGCCCGGTCCGGTCTCCTTGGTGAAGACAACATAGAACATGCCGTCCGCAGCGCGCACCATGTGCGGAATGTGATAGCCGGAGACCGGAGTCGACACCGCGCTCCACGAAGCGCCGCCGTTGGTCGATTTGTACAGGTTCGAGCCCAGGCCCGCCGTGCTGACGTAGTCCGGGGCGATGGCCGCGTAGATCGTCTGCGTGGCCGAGCCGCTGCCCTTGGTGCCGGTGTCGAGCACCACAAGCTCGACACCCATCGCGCTGCCGACGCCCAAGGTATTGACCTGATCCTGGGTCAACTTGGCGCTCGACAGCGATGTGACCTGGGCCCAGGTGAGGCCCGAGTCAACGCTCTTCCACAGGCCGGCCGTGCGCGAGCCGTAGAACAGCATCGAGGGCTTGTTGGGGTCGACCGTCAGGCGTTCGCCGATGGCCCGGCCGGGGCTGTTGCCCGCCAGGGGAAAGGGCAGGCCGACGTAAGTCCAGTGGTCACCGCGGTCGCTGGAGATGTACAGGCGGCCGTTGCCTTCAGACGTGTACATGCCGGTGGCCATGTAGACGAGCTGGTCGTTGTTCGGATCGACGCCGATGCTTTCGATGCCGTGGTATCGGCTCTCGGCTGCACCGAAGCCCAGACCATCGGTGATGGGCGTCCAGGACGACGTGCCCTGGTTCCAGCGGTAGGCGCCACCGATGTCGGTGCGTGCGTACAGCAGGTTGGCGGTGGTCGGATGGAAGACGAGGCCGGTGACGTAGCCGCCGCCGCCCCACTTCACGTTCTTCCAGGTGGTGGCTGGTGCTGGTGCTGGTGCTGGTGCAGGTGCAGGTGCAGGTGCTGGTGCTGGTGCAGGTGCAGGTGCTGGTGCTGGTGCTGGTGCTGGTGCTGGTGCAGGTGCAGGTGCAGGTGCTGGTGCTGGTGCTGGTGCTGGTGCTGGTGCTGGTGCTGGTGCTGGTGCCGGTGCCGGTGCAGAGCCCACGGGCGGCGCTGAGGTGCCCGAGTCATTGGCGCCCCCACAGCCAGCCACCACGGTCGCTGTGAGAATGGAGAGAGCGGTGAGTCGTTTGCTGTACTTGTTCATGATGAGAAATGAGGTCTGGTTCGTTGATGGCTTGACGTGGCGAGGCTGATCACGGGGCAGCCTGTGGCTTCAGCACCCGCATCGATGTCTCCACGGGCTGTACCGGCTGGACGCGCACGGCTACTGCGACAGGGCGGGCGTTCATTTCTTGCACAACTCGCTGATGGCGTTGGGGGCGGTGGCAGTGATCAGACCCAGCCGATACGGCAGCTCGATGTATTCGTACGCCTTGCCTTTTTCCAGATCGAGGCCCTGGTAGAGGAATCTCAGCGGCTGGCAGGGATCGATGCTCAGCGTCTGGTCGACGCCGTCGCGGATCAGTTCGCCATGGGACACGCCTTCGGACCAGGTCCGGCCGTTGAACTTGACGTTCTCTGCGCCAGCAAACATGTTCATTTTGGCGCCGGCAATGGGTTGCCAGGTGCCGTCCAGGCGATCGGCTTTCCAGGCCCGGAAATACCTGCCGCTGGGCCCCATCGCCTCGATCAGCGTCAAGTACTGATTGGTACCGGTGATCTTGTAGGTGTTGCTCGCCTCGAACAGGTCCTCGGGCTTTTCCTCCTTCATGACGACGACGGGCTCGGAGAAGCCCTGAGGGAAACGATCTAACGTTGTTTCACCGCGGAAGAAGCTGCCGTGGTCGTCGGTGAAGAAGAGATAGCACTTCTTGTCGTCGCAGATGTTCCAGAAGTCGAGCCAGTTCACATTGCCCTTGGCGTCTTTGACGCTTGCCGGGATGGTCGGGTAGAAGGGCTTCGGCGTCGTCCATGACAGGGGGTCGGCGATGTTGCTGGTCGTGGAATACAGCGGGTCGCCGCCCTGGTAGATCAGGTACCAGAGCTTCTGCGGCGCGAAATAGTAAACCTGCGGCGCTGCGCGGTAACCCGGCCCGATGGGGGACTGGTCGAGCATGAATATGGGCGCATTCGGCGCTTCGTCCCAATTCGCAAAGCTCGTATAGGCGATACCCCAGCCCGACGACCCTGCCGTGGTCATGAAGACGTGGTACCGGTTGTCGTAGAAGACGATGGTCGGGTCTTTGACGCCAAAGATTTGCTTGGCATCGGCTGGTGGCTTGATCAGGGGCTCGCTGGACTTCCATTCAAAAGCGGTGGCCGGTGCCGGTGCCGGTGCCGGTGCCGGTGCCGGTGCCGGTGCAGGTGCAGGTGCAGGTGCAGGTGCAGGTGCAGGTGCAGGTGCAGGTGCAGGTGCAGGTGCAGGTGCAGGTGCTGAAGCGACCGGTGGCGCTGCGGTGCTCGAGTCGTTGCCTCCCCCGCAGGCAGACAGCACCAGTGAGCACAGCAGTGCGCTTATCGCAGTGGGGCGTGTAGGGCGTTGGTTTGGCATGCTCATCGTGAAGCTACTGTTGTATCAAGGTGCGGCGCGCCCATCTCCCTCGACATGACGTGCTCTCGGTTTCCGGCGCGATTGTGTGGGACGCGATATCGAGAAAATTGACCCTTGACGAATCGACGAATGCCACGCGGAGCGTTGGTGCGACAAGACACCATGCAACAGGATGCAAATTCGGCCCGATTCGATTGATATCGAATCGATACGGCGCACGGCTGACCAGGTCACAAACTTCCTGCCACCCCGGCAGAGCCGGGGGGCTCCCCTCGTACTAGCGCTGCAGGGTCAGCACACCCGGCCGGTAGGGCAGGAGGCCGTAGTCCATGCCGTCGGTGCTGGGGTCGCGCCCCTGGTAGAGGAACTGCAGGTTGCAGGGGTCGATGGTCTTGGTCTGGTCGGGGTTGGTGCGAACCACATCGCCGTGGCTGATGTCTTTGGTCCAGGCCGTCGCGCCGCTGCCGCTGTTGGCACTGCCGGCGAAGGGGTTGCTCTGGGTGTCGGCCTGCGGTGTCCACGTGCCGTCGAGGCTGGTGGCCGTGAACGAGCGGAAGAAGCGGCCGCGCCAGTCCTGCGCCTCGACGATCATGAGGTACTGGTTCTGACCCTGGACCTTGTAGACCTCAACCGCCTCGAACAGGTTGGCCGCCGTGTCGCTCATGATCTTCGTGTACGACGTACCGAAGCTGCTCGGGAAGTCGCCGATGGGCATGCTGGCGCGGTAGATGCTGCCGCGGTCGTCGGCAAAGAACAGGTACATGTTTCTGTCGTCGGCGATGAGCGTCTGGTCGATGGGGGCCCCAGGCTCGGGGATGGTGCCCGCGAACAGCTGCTGCTGCGGGCCCCAGCCGTTGGGGTTGGTGGGGTCGTTCGAGGTGCGGTAGGAGAAAGCGTCCGGCCACCCCCCCCACTGGTAGGCGAGCACCCAGGTGTTCTTCGGGGCGAAGTAGAACAGCGTCGGCGCGATGGCAGCGAAGGACAGTTTGTGCTGGGTGGCCGAGGCCATGTCGGACCAGTTCGTGAAGGGGCTGAAGGTCGTCGCCTCCCAGGCCCCCTGGTCACCGGCGATGGTGTTGTGCGTCGTGGCATAGACCACATGCTGTCCGTTGTAGACGACGTTGGTGAAGTCCTTGAGCGATACCCACCCCGCCTTCGGTTCCGCCAGGGGGCCAGTCGAGGTCCAGTTGTACGTCGACGGCAGCGTGCATGTGCCGCTGCCGCTGCCGCTGCCGCCAGCCGGTGCCGGTGCCGGTGCCGGTGCCGGTGCCGGTGCCGGTGCCGGTGCCGGTGCCGGTGCCGGTGCAGGTGCAGGTGCAGGTGCAGGTGCAGGTGCAGGTGCAGGTGCAGGTGCAGGTGCAGGTGCAGGTGCAGGTGCTGGTGCTGGTGCAGGTGCTGGTGCTGGTGCAGAGCCCACGGGTGGCGCCGGGGCGCTCGAGTCATTGCCGCCCCCGCAGGCTGACAGCACCAGTGCGCACAGCAGTGCGCTTGTTGCAGTGGCACGTGTCGGGCGTTGGCTTGGCATGCTCATCGTGAAGTTCCTATTGCGTCAAAGTGCGGCGCGTACATGTCGTTCGACGTGCCACGCTCTCAATTCCCGGCGCGATTGTGTGGGGCGCCACATGGGGCGAAATTGATCAAACTGTGACGAACCGACGAATGACACGAGCGGCGTTGGTGCGACGAGACGCCATGCAACAGGATGCAAATTCGGACCGATTCGATTTACATCGAGCAGCGAGTTGTCCGGCTCTCAGGTCCAGACCCATAACGTCGCAGGCGTCTCAGTGATGAGTTCAGCAATGCAATGGCGTATCGCTGCGCCATTCATCACGCGGGACTCCGGTCGACTCCCGTCCCGTGCGGCTATGTCGTTTGGCGCCGCCTGTGCGCGCAGGGCGTGCACTGTGAGGCGGTGGCGCCTTTGTCGATCGCCCACCAGAGCGGCAACCGAGTCAAGCAACACCTCGACAGACCGGCCGCCTGATCAGGCCGCGGCCAGGGCCGCGACCGCGGCTGCGTCGAGCGCGCTGCGCCAGATGCGGAAGTCGTCGACCCGTCCGTTGAACCCCGGATCCGACACGAATTGCGACCGTCCGATCCAGTTGTTGGGCGTGGGGCCTACCTGCGCCGGCGTCAGCGCCATGTCCGTGTTCACGCCGACGGCGAGGCCGTCGACGTACAGGGTCGCCGTCCGTCCCGACAGCGTCACCGCGAGGTGCACCCAGCGGCCGGTCGGCAGGGCGGCAGTGCTCTCGACGAACTGCTCTCCGTAGGTGCCGTCGACGGTGATGGCGAAGCGGAGAAGGTCCGACCGCGAGCGGCGGGTCAGCATCAGGTAGCGGCCGGTGCCGGTGCCGAAGTCGAACACGCGGGCCCACGGCGACGCGGCATTCCAGAAGACCCACGTTGAGATCGTGAAGTCGCTCGCGCCCACCAGGATGTCGGCCGGCAGGCTGGCGCGGCCGCCTTTGCCGTCCAGGGACAGGGCGCCGCCGCCCTTGCGGCCGGTGCCCCACTGGGCGCCGGCCTGCAGCGTCGCGGCGTTGCCCGAACCCGTCGAGTCGGTCGCCGTGCTGCCCGCGCCCTCGTCGAACGCCAGCGCGGCGATCGGCACCGTGCCGCTCCGGATCACGACGGGGTCGGAAGTCAATACCGTGCCGCTGGCCGTCGTCGCCGACACGACGTAGTGCCAGGTGCCGGCCGCGGGCGGCGTGTCCGTCCAGGTCAGCGGATCGGTGGGCAGGGTGGCCACCGTCACGAATGGGCCGGCGGTCGACGCGCCTCGCTTCACCATGTAGCCGGTCGCGTACGCGCTGCCCCACCACGACAGCTCGACGCGCCCGGCGACCAGGGCCGCCGTCAGCCCGCTGGGCGGCGCGCCGGCGGCGATCGGATCCCGCGTGAAGGCCAGCGTGCCGAAGCCCAGCTGGTCGAAGCCCCCGCTGGCCCAGCCGAATTGGCCGACGCCGCCTTCCGGCTGCATCTGCAACATGAACTTCTCGCTGTAGGGCGCGGCGAGGCCCTTGCGGTTGACGTAGTGGTTGAAGATCAACGCCCAGCACGGGCGGTACATGCCCTGGGTGCCGGTGGCGAAGACGTCCTGTTGCACGTCGGCGTTGTGGTACGGCACGTACGGCACGGTGTAGAAGCTCGTGCCCGATTCGATGAGGTTCGCCTTGGCGACGTACTCGGCACCGGCCAGGACGCGGTTGTCGTCGAGGCCGTAGAGGTCGATGCCCTGGTTCCAGGCCATCTCGCAGATCGGGCCCACCAGCGCGATGCCCAGCGTGTTGTGCCCCTGGTCGCGACCCGTCTCCTGCCACTGGCCCATCTTGCCGGGGTGCAGGTAGTACACCGCTTGCGCGATCGCACCGTTGCCCGGCCCGGACTTGAAGTAGTTCACGCCCTCGTCGAAGATCTCCTTGTCGTCGCACAACACGCCGATGGCGATCATGGACGCGATGTTGCACAGGTCCCAGTTGGCCCAGTAGTGGCTGATCGGGGTTCCGTTGTGGTTCGTCAGGAAGCCGTGGTTGATGCGGTAGAAGACCTTCTTCATCATCGACTGGAACGCCAGCAAGTCGGCAGGCTTCAGGCCATCGTAGGTGCGCATGATCTCGCCGACGTTGGCGAACTGGTAGCCCTGGATGCCGGCGGCCAGCCCGGCTTCGGTTCCGCCGGCGATCAGGGTGAGCGTCGACGACCAGGCGTTCATGAAGCGCACGGCCTGGTCGGCATAGCGGGCGTCGCCGGTGACCTTCCAGTGCATTGCGGCGACGTAGGCGCGGCCGACATCCTTGAAGAGAGCCGTGTAATTCTCTCGATGCACGCCGTCGTTGCCGCGGTAGATCTCCGGCTGCGCAGCCGGCCACGCGGTGACGTCGTTGAGCCTTGTCCCCAAGAGGGCCTGCCAGCCGCCGATCCAGGGTGCGGCGCCGTCCTTCACCTTCGTTGCCATGCGGTCGAAATCCGCCTGCGTGTGCAGCAGGCCGGGGTGGACGAACGCGGCGGGGGCTGGCGGCGGAGGCGACGCCACCGCCGCGCTTTCCTCGTAATCACCGGTGTTGGCGCCCACGCTGCAGCCGACCAAGGTCGTGGCCAACGGCACGGCACCTAGCGTCCAAAGCATCTTGCGCCGGTCACAGTCCGGCAGGGAGTCGTGGGGCATGGGAGTCCTGTTCGAAGAAGACCGGAGCCGCGGGGCGCTGCGCGCTCCGCCCGCCGATCAGTACGGAATCTATCAATGGATGGCGCCGCAGTCCCCGGGACAGCGACGACGTGCCGCGGCGATCGGTGAATCAGCCCATGAAGCCGAGGTTGCGCACGCTCGCATCGAAGTTCGCGAGGTTCGGGAAGACCGTCAGCGCGTCGGTGTCCGACACGCCGAACCAGCGTGCCAGCGTCGCGCCGAGCTGATCGACGGAGGTGTCGGGGAGCAGGCTGCCGTTGCCGATCTGGTTCGGGCTGCTGTCGAAGTCGTTGTTGTTAGCGTTCTTCGCGCCCAGCACCGGGACCTTGCCGTAAATGTCGCCGCCCTTGACCGCGCCACCCATCACGAAGTGGTGCCCACCCCAGCCATGGTCGGTGCCGTCGCCGTTGCTCGTGAACGTGCGCCCGAAGTCGCTGGCCGTGAACGTCGTGACCTTGCTCCGCGCGCCCATCGCGCCGAGCGTGGTGTCAAAGTAGCGCATCGCGTGCGCCAAGCGCGCCATCAGGTCGGCGTGGGTTCGGTTCTCGCCGTCGTGCATGTCGAAGCCGCCGAGGCCAACGAAGAACACCTGGCGCTTGGCGCCGATGCCGGCCGCGCTGCTCGCGTCGATCATCCGCGCGACCATCTGCAGCTGCTGCGCGACGACGCTGAACGACTTCGCGCCGGTCAGCGGGTTGTCGTACTGCAGCTTCGGGTCGGCACTGGCGTTGTAGCTGCCGCTTGCGGGCGCCGTGCCGAACAGCGGGTCGCTCGGCTCCTTCAAGGCGGTTCGCAGCGTCGTCTCGGCGTCGATCGAGCGCGCCGCGACCGCCGCGAGATCGGCCTCGAAGACGTGGCCGCCGCGCGTCGCGGAGACGACCTGCTGCATCGCCGTGGTCAAGTCGAGCGAGCCGAGAATCCGGCCGTTCCCGATCGCGCCCATGCGGATCGCGCCGTTCGCGCTGACCTGGTACTGCTGGACGCTCTGCCCCGTCAGCCACACCGCGTTGCCGGAGGTCGAGATCGACGTGAAGATCGAGCGGCTGTTCTGCGACATCATCAGGTCGCCGAGCCGGCCGCCCCAGCCGACCGTCGCGCCCTCGGGCTTGAAGGACATCCAGGTGTTCGACTGGTCGTTGTGCGAGAACAGCATCGCGGGCCGGCGGCCCTTGCCGTTGTTGTAGGTTTCCTTGGTCAGCGGCTCGACCAGTGGGCCGACGTTGGAGATGATCGCGAGCCGCTTGTCGGTGTTGAACATCGTCTGCAGCGAGCTCAGCAGCGGATGCAGCGCGAACGTCTGCGTGCCGCCGCCAGGCGCCGTACGCGCCTTGGCCGGGACGATCGGCAACACGCCGCCGAGTCGCGCCGGCGAGCCGGCCGCGGCCCCGGTGACCGCCGCGGTACCAGGCGCCATCAGTGCGAGCGAATCGGGCGCCTGGTTGCGCACCGTCGTGTAGTTGGTCCACGAAGCGGAGTCGGTCGGCAGGATCGTGTTCAGCGAGTCGTTGCCGCCGTACAGAAAGATGCAGACGAGCGCCTTGTAGTCGCCGGCCGATTGCGCAGCGGCCGAGCCGAGCGCGGCCATGTTCAGCGCGAGCGGCGCGGCTGCGGCGCCGGCGGCGGACAGCACACCGGCGTTGCGCAGGAAGAGACGTCGAGACAGTTGGTGGTCAATCATGGTGGACTCGATGTAGTTGCGCTCAGCGCTGCACCTGGAACTCGGGCGACACGAGGGTCAGGAAAATCGCCGCGCGCACGCGGTCCCGCTTCGCGTTGTCGACGTCGGCCTGGTTCGACTTGTCGGTCTTCAGTGCGGGGATCGCGAACGTGTCGACGGTGCCGCTGATCAGGCTCTTCAGCGCGGCCGGCATCGAGCCGTACATCAGGCGGTCGTTCATGCGATCGACGAGGGCCGAGCTGTTGTTGGCGAGCGCGAGTTCGGCGCTGTAGTCGGCCTGCAGGTCGCGGCGGTTCACCGTTGTGCCGTTGACGCTGGTGTTGAAGATGCCGACGCCGTCGATAACGTTGTAGAGCATGTAGTTGACGTAGCCTGCAGCACTGGTCTCGCTGGCCAGCTGCATTTCGGGCACGGCCAGGCCCGCTTTCGCCGCCCCCGTGCCGGGCGGCACGTAGCCCGGACGATAGAAGTTGAAGACCGACGGTGAGCGCATCGGCGACTGGCCGAGAGTGAAGGCGGGGTCGTCGGTGGTGCCGACGCGATAGTCGCCAGTGTCCGACTTGAACGGGAATGCGCGCAGGAAGGCCGAGAGCTTCAGGACCGGCTCACGCAGCTTGCCGGAGCGCGTCGTCATCTGGCGCGCCTCGGGGTTCATCAGCACGGCCTTGACGACCGCCTTCATGTCGCCGCGCACGCCGGAGCCGTTGTCGGCGAACCGCGCTGATACCGCGGCGACGTAGGCCGGGCTCGGGTTGCTCGTGACCAAACGCTGGATCAACTGCCGGCCGATGAACGGGCCGACGTTCTGGTGCTTGTACAGCGTGTCGAGCGCGACCTTCAGGCTCGCATCAGGGTCGGCCGTGCCCTGGGCGGGAATCGTCACGCCGAGGAACTTCTTCTCCTCGGTGCTGTGGTAGGCCGGATAGCCGAGCACTGGCTTGGTGGTGCGCTCGGGATCGCCGACGCCCGCCTTCTCTCCGAGGAAAAAGCAGCTGCTGTCCGGCCAGGCGGGGCAGGCGTAGCTCCAGCCGGTGAAGACGCGGGCCATCCCGGCGATGTCGGCCTGGCCGTAGGTGTCGATCGGCTGGCCGGCGTTGAGCTGCTCGCTGCCGTCGGCGTTGAGCATGTGCAGGCCGATCGACATGAGCTGCATCACCTCGCGGGCATAGTTCTCGTCCGGCACGCGGCCGGTCTTCGGATCGGCCTTCTGGTTCTTAAGCGCCGTCAGGTAGCCCAACATCATCGGATGCTTGGAGACCCCCTCGATCAGGTCGCGGTAGTTGCCCAGGCCCTTGTCGCCGAGCATGTCGAGGAAGCCCGCGGCCGCACGCGCGTCGACGTTTGCGTCCTGCATCGCGATCACGAAGATCTGCGACAGCGAATACGCGACGCGCTGGCGCAACTGGTCGTCGCCGCTGATCGCGTTGCGCCAGATCGCGTGGGTCGTGCCGTCCTGGGCCGTGTTGACGGTCGCATTGTTCGCCGTGGCCTTCGCATCCCAGAGTGCCAGATTGCTGGACGCGGGCTTCGCGAACTGCTCGTCGATCCAGGCCGCGTAGCCGACCGACATCAGATGATCCACCTCGGCGTCGGTCGGGCCGAACGTGGCCTGCGTCAGGAAGCGCGCAGCCTCGGCACGCGTGGCCGGCTTCTCGGGCGCAGGTGCAGGTGCAGGTGCAGGTGCAGGTGCAGGTGCAGGTGCAGGTGCAGGTGCTGGTGCTGGTGCTGGTGCTGGTGCAGAGCCGACGGGTGGTGCCGGGGCGCTCGAGTCATTGCCGCCCCCGCAGGCTGACAGCAGCAATGCGCACAGCAGTGCACTTGTTGCAGTGGCACGCATCGGGCGTTGGCTTGGCATGCTCATCGTGAAGTTCCTGTTGCGTCAAAGTGCAGCGCGTACATGTCGTTCGACATGCCGGGCTCTCGTTTCCCTGAGCGATTCTGTGGGGCGCGACATGGGGAGAAATTGATCAAACTGTGACGAACCGACGAAAGCCACGTGCAGAGTTGGCGCGGCGAGACGCTATGCAACAGGATGCAAATTCAGACCGATTCGATTTACATCGAGCAGCGAGTTGTCCGGCTCTCTGGTCCAGACCCATAACGTCGCAGGCGTCTCAGTGATGAGTCCAACAATGCGATGGCGCATCGCGTCTACGGCGAGGACTGAATGCGACTCAGCTTCCGAATGATCTGAGGCTCGCTTTTTCGCACGGCTGTGTTTCGAGGAAGTCAGTAACCCCCCAAGGACTACCGATCATCGAATCTCGGGCTAGAGACGAGCTGAAGCTGGCGACAACCCCTTCGATTCGCCACTTGCGATCTTCAACCGCGAGCAGCGCTGAGACATGAGCTCTATGGGTTTGCAGATGTCGTTCGAGTTGCAGGCGAAGCACGCGCAACGCAGGATGCTGCGGCAACACCGTATCGAGCTGACGGATGGCAATCTCAGCCGCCCGGGGCGGCAGGCGCGCAAAGGGATCATCGGGCGACGACAGGCGGCAGGAAGACTCGACAAGAGCGAGATGGCGCAGTCGCGAGCGCGCAGTTGCGTCCATGTCCAGCAACTGCGTCAGTGCGCGGACCGGCACCGGCACCGCGCGGGGCAGCGGAGTCTCTACCAACGGTGGTGGCGGTGTAGTGGGCAACGTCGACTCGATCGGACGCTCCGGAGTCTGCACCGAAGACGTTGCAATGGTTTGGACGGATCGGCGGTGGGCCGGCCACCTTCGCAAACGAAACGACAGACGGGACCACCATGATGGTTTCGTCACTATGAGCGGCATCACTACTGCCTTGGGTGCGGTGTTCATGTTGACGGCGGTATTGACCAGCGGCGCCCTACAAACGATTCGAGCATCGCGAAGGCAGGCGAAGGTCCGTGTGCGGCCCGCCCTATCCGCTCAGTGGGGAAACGGAGCGGGGTTTGCGAAGTAGGCCTTGGACAAGCGCGCGAACTGACCGCCGTCGTTCGTGATGTCCGCCGACGTGTCGTCCCCGGGACTGAAGACGATCGCGAATGTGCCGTTGCCCGCGTACTGCGTTGTATGCGTCAGCATGTACTGGACGTGGTTGTCCCGATAGTGCTTCGGCGTTCCGCCGGGCGTCGTCGAGGGCACGCCCATGGGAGTCTGCCAGTACAGGATCGGCAGGCCGCCCAGGTGGCTCCGCACGATGCTCCAATCGTTGATGCCCTGGTTGAAATTCGGTGTGGTGACGTTGTTCTCGTCCAGGTAGAACGGGCCGGGGCCGCGATTCGCACAATTTGGCACGGGGTTCGGGTCTTCAAAGCAACCTGCATCGCGATCGCTCGTCTGCGCCACGATGAAGTCGGCCTTGTCTGCACCGAGTTTGGCCATGAAGGTGCCGGTGGCGTTTGGATCCCCCGACCACAACGACGGGGGGAAGCCCATCCTCGCCTTGGGCGCGTACGTCCGCCCGAGCTTCAACAGGCAACCGACGACGCCGACGGCCGTATCCGGTTGGCTGGCGCATTCCGGCACCGTGCTCACGCGCGCCGGCAACTTCGTCGGGTCGCCGCCGGGTGCACCGCCCTGGGCGAAGCCCCAGAAGTCAGGCTCGAGGTTGACCAGGGTGGGGCGGCCGGTCTCGGCGATCTTCTGGTACATCAACTTGACTTGCGCCCAGTAGGCGGCCATGAACGGCGCGTCGTTGATGACAGTGACGTCGCCACCCCGCAGGGAAGGCATCTGGAACAGGGTGAACATCGGCACGGCGCCCATGGCCGCGACGTCGTTGGAGAAGACCGTTATGACGCCACCGTCCGGATAGTTGTATTGCCATTGAGGCCATGCGTTACCGCCGCCAGAGTTGAAACCCGTGACCGCCACGAGATAGGTATCGATGATGTCCGGAGCGATCTGCTGGGCCTTCATGTCCGCGAAAGTACTGGCCGCGCCGAGGCCCACGAGGAGCCGGCCGGGTTTGCCGAGGGCTGTAGTGATCGAAGGAGCGGGCGCTGGCGCTGGCGCTGGCGCTGGCGCTGGCGCTGGCGCTGGTGCTGGTGCTGGTGCGGGCGTAGCAGGAGGCCCGCTGGGAGTTGTCCCCACAGGGTTACCCGCCCCCCCGTTCGACCCTCCACCGCACGCAGTAAGAACGGCAGCAAACAGGGTCGTAGCAAGAGGTCTGGTGAGGGTACGAGTCAAAGTCGACATAGGGTTTGTGTCCAGATTGGAGTAATTGCTCTCGGGCAGCGTGCGTACAAGCACGCGACCACAAAACTTGAAGCCCAACTTGGGCACGAAACGCACGAGCGACTTTTCTTGGGCTAGCCGCTTCTCATGTTCAGTTGCTGTAGACATGCCGCGGCAGCGGCCCGCGGCGTAGACCCGTCCATAGTCATGGCCGCCGCAGTGTCAGCGAGCGTCGGTGGGCATTCTTGATGAACTTGTGACGAACCCCGGGCACAAGGTCCACCGATGCGCTTTTGGGCAACAATTCACACTTGCGCGCCTTCTGCCGAGGCCCAGGTCGGCACCGCGCCCGCGCGCCGAGAGTTCACCGTGCGCGGAAGCGCAAGATCGCATGCCGACAATGCAACGCCTGTCCCCCACCCCGTCCCGATATGCCGAGCTACGGCCAACTGCGGCGCGAAGCCGCGGCCGGTGCGCGCCGACCCCATGAGCGAGCTTCTCATCACACTGCCCGGCGGTTCGCTCGACCTGCTCGGACGGCGAGTGCTCCGCCACGGAGAACCGGTGAAGATCGAGCCGCGGGCGTGGCGCGTGCTGGATAAACTGGCCCGCTTCCGCCATCGAGTCGTGACGAAGGAGGAACTGCTGGCCGCGCTGAGTCCAGACGGCGCGGTATCCGAGGCCGCCCTGCGCCAGGCGATCCGTGCGGCACGGCTGGCGATCGGAGACGACGGGCCGCAGCCCATCATCCGCTCGATCCCACGTGTCGGGTACATGTTCGACGTGCCATCGGCACCGGCATCGGCATCGCCCCCAGAGCGGTCCACGCCTGGCTTGTTGCGCGACGGTATGCCCTCGTTGATCATCGGCCCGTTGCGCAATCACACCGGGCGCCCGAGCCTGCAATGGGCGGCGCACGGCCTGGTGGCCTGCATCGCGCACGGCCTGTCGATCGACGGACGCATCCAGGTTCAGGACGCACACTCACTGGAGACGTCGTGGCCGCAGGAAGACCGACGGATGCTGCAGATGTTGCGCGCGGCCGGTGCGCGCTATGCCGTGGTCGGTTCATTGACGCTTGTCGGACCCGAACTCGCGCTCGATCTCCACGTCCATGAGCAGGACAAGAAGACCGTCATTTCAATCCGCGCCGCCGCTCCCGCAGGGCTCGTGCTTCCCGTCATTGAGGCCCTGCGGCCCACACTGCTGGGCGTCAGCGAAAGCCACGGCCACGAGTTGCGCGGCTGCTCGTTGCTGTCTATCGAGTTGTTCGCACGGGCCAAGCACTCTGCTGCGATGAACCGGGATCCTGCCGCGCTACGGGCACTTGCGCTGCTGCAGCACCTCGACCCGGGTTTTCCGCGCCTCGATCTAGAACTGCTGCGTGCACAGGCCGTCTGCGGCAGCGACGATGGGCTGGTGAGCGGGGCACGCCTGCTGGAGGCCGCCAGACGCAACCAAGACGCGTGCCTTGAAGCCCAAGTGCAGCAGTGCCTCGGGAAGCTGTATCACGTGAAGGGCCGGTTGCGCGAATCGGCGCAGAGTTTGGAGCACGGCCTCGTGTTGGGCCGCGCCTGCATGCCGCCGCATTGGCAGGGGTACACCCTGACGCTGCTGGCATCCGTCGAGTGCCGCCTCGGCGAGCTCCATTCCGTAGCGACACGTCTGAACGAGGCCCAGACGATCTTCACGGGCATCGGCAGCCACTGGGGACTGCTGAACGTGCTATGGCTCCGGGCGATCATGAGCTCGCTGTCTGGCCATGCTGAGAAGTCCATCCGATGGAACAGAAAGCTCGCCAACGTTGCCCGCAGGCTCAATGCCACCACAGCGCTTGCAAGCGTGTGCCTGAATCTCGCGGGCGAACTGCTTTACGCGGACCGGCTGGACGAGGCGCGAGAGTGCGCGGAAGAGGCGACCGCGACTGTGCTGGCGATCGAGGCCAACATGAGTCTATTGACCACCGTCGCCAACATCCACTGCCTGCTCCATCGCCAGCAAGGCCGCCCAGACGCCGCCGCTGAGTTGCTGTCCCTGCTGCCCCAGCCGGACCGGGTGCAGGACGACGGCTACCTCTGGCAGGCCCATGGTCATGCCGCCATGGCGGCTGGGCGCATCGACGAGGCGGCCGACTGTTTTTTGCGGGCGGCGGCCGAGTGCCGTCGCCACGGCAACCGCGTGGCCGAGGCGCCCCTGTTCCCCTGGCTCGTGGAGGCCCTCGTGCGCAGCGGGCGCCTTCCACTTGCAGAGGCCGAACTGGACCACGCAGACGCGCAGGCCCATCTGCAGGACGAGAACACCACCGCGAACCTGCTGTACCCGCGTGCGTTGCTGGCACGGCGGCGTCAACAGGAACCGGAGACCCAGTCGCTGCTTGCGCGGCTCGCATCCGCGCCGGCTGCACTGCCCCTCTTCCGGCGGCTGGGGCAGGAGCTGTCGGCGGCACCACCGAGCGAGGCGCAGCGCAAGCCCCCTGTGCCGCTGGCGCCGCCCAATGACGCGATGCTTCGGGAGTACCGCTTCGCCAACTGCATGCTCGATGTGGAACGCCGGGAATTGTGGGTCGATGGGCGGCGCCAGACACTCGCGCCAAAGCCGTTCGACGTGCTCTTGCACCTGTACCGCAATCGTCACCGCCTGGTGACGCAGGACGAACTCCTCGACACCGTGTGGCGCCAGGCAGCCGAGTCGCCGGAAGTGGTTGCGCAAGCGATTGCCAAGATTCGCCGGGTGATGCAACGGAGCAAGACGCACGCGGTGCGGGTCAAGACCGTCTACGGCAAAGGCTACGGGCTGGTGGCCGATGCTCGCGTAGTGCCCGAGGAAGACACCGCCGCGACGCTCCTGTCGGACCTGCACGGGATCCAGGAGCATCCGCTGGCTGTCGTGCCGCTGGCGGGCGGAGACCCGGGCGCCGGCGCCGCGGATCGAGATCTCGCGTATCCCCTGGAAGTTCTGGGCTACACCCTGGCTGTGCACTCGATGCTGAAGCGCATGTCGGCCGCAGAAGTGCAGGCGGGCGTCGATGCCGCCACGGCCCCGACGCCAGAGGCAATTGCGGCCGCGATTGGCACCCGCAGCCCCGGCGCGCACGTCCTGTTCGCCCGACTGGCGCGCCGCGAGGAAACCTTGACGCTGGAGTACGTGTTGCTGTCGCCCGCATCTCGCACCGAAGGGAGCATGCACGACCGGTCACCGGCGACACTTGGCCGGCGGCTGGCCGCACGGCTGCTTCGGCTGCATGCCGGCATCGCGGAGGGGAACGCCCAAGCCGTGGACGAGAGTGAGTGGATGACGCGGATGTTCGACCTCGCATCGCGCGCCGCCGAGGAACACCGCCGGAGCGAAGCACTGCATCTGCTGGACGTGGTCCTCGACCAGGATCCCGACCACGAGTTGGCGGCGGACCTCAAGGCGCGCATCGAGGCCGGCCGCGGCGCGCTGGACAGCGCGCACTCCACGAGCACGTCCACACCTTGATCGCGCTTGGCGAGTTCGCACGCCGATCCTTCCAGGGCATGATCGAACCATGGCGAAAGGCTCGACACTGCGGCAGCCGTGAGCATTTCACGCGTTCACACAGGCCGCCTCGCGGCCTGTGTGCATCTGCGTCAGTTGGTCACATGGAAGGTCGCATCGCTGCGGTCGATCTGGTTCTTGATGGGGTCCAGGCGCAGCACGTAAGCGTAGTGGCGGATGTAGCGGGTCGAATCGCTGTATGCCTGGAAAGAAGCGGCACCCGTATCGGCCAACCCCGGTACCTCCTTGAACGTCGCATCGGCAGCGAACTGGGGCGAACCGCCATAAGGCGCGAGCTCAAAGACGAAGTTCCTGTGACGCAAGTAGTAGCCGGGGTAGTTCACCGAGGCGAAGGACACGTAGCCTGAGTTGTTCGCCAGGCCCTTCACCATCCGGAACTTCGAATCATCCAGCGGCGAGACGTTCGGATCGATGCGCACTGTGGTGAAGTTGGAATGCCGCACATACCGATCGGGGAAGTTGGAGGACTGGATTCGGTTGATGGGGGTGGTGCCTCCCCACTGCGCGTTCAAGCGGCTCATCTCCGCGGCGCTCAGGTTCAGGATGCCGCCATGCCGCTTGCGGTCTGCACCCAGGTTGTACGAGCCCGACGGCGCGATCTGCCAGTTCTGTGCGCTGCCCATGTTGATCGAGGTCAGCGGCAGGTAGCCCTTGCCCGCAGCGTACTGGTCGACCCACATGCCCCATTTGTTCTCGCCGTTGAACTTGAAGAGGATGGGCCCTTCCACCATCGCACCCGTCAAGCCGATCTGCGACAGGTCGCCGATGGTCGTCCACGAACCCAGCACCGACTGGCTGCCTTCGACGGTGATCTGGCCGTCGCCAGAGGCACGCACGTACTTGAAGCCGCCGATGCTGCCCGCGACCTCGATGATCTGCGTGTCGATGATGCCTTGCGTGCCGGGCCGGTCGATGTACATCAGCGGCGCAGTGAAGGTACGGAAGTCGGTCGTCTTGGCGTAGTAGATGCGTGCCTTGTCGGTGCCGTTGAGCGGCGAGATGGTTGCCCAGTACACGATGTACGCGTTCGACGCCGGGTCCCAGATGGCTTCGGGCGCCCACGCGCAACCTGCGTTCGGAATGGCGCCAGCGATATCGACCAGACGCGGCTCGGACCAGTGCACGAGGTCCGTCGATTCCCAGATGACCAGCTTAGTGCTGCCCGAGTGCTGCGCGACGCCCCAGCCCTTGCCGTTGGCGATGCGCAGGTCGGTGGCGAGGATCCAGTACTTGGTGCCATCAGGAGAGCGCACGATGGTGTGGTCGCGCACGCCCTTCTCGCCCACGGTCGACATGAGGACAGGCTGGCTGTTGTTCAGGTCCGACCAATGCAGGCCATCGGTGCTGACGGACATGTAGGTCTGCTCGCCCTGCGCTGATTCACCGGTGAAGTGAACCAGCAGGTAGCCCGCCGACTGCGCCTGCGCACCGCAGAAAGCGGCGGCGAGCAGGGTTGCGGCAAAGGCCGATCGAATCGATTTCAGAAAAGTTTTCACGAGTGAATTCCTGTCTCCATGGAAAGCAGCCTTTTCGTTCACGTCTCATTTGCAGACGGTCGAGTTAAAAGGCTTGCCCGGTTCCCGTGATCGCATTGCAGCGCCGTTCAAAGGACGCACACACGATCTGACGGGCTCGTTGCTTCTCGCTCATTGGGCGAGTTGGCGACGGCCATGCTATGGAGGCGTCGGCATGAGTGCCAATCGTTTTTTCTCGTCTTGCGATGCTGGATCGCGCATTCAGGAATGCCCTGACGGACCATCACAATTCGGTGAAGACTTCGTGGGAAAAATGATGTAGCGAGAGCTTGAAGTGGCAACGTGTGGGCCCGCCGAATGGCAAGCAGACGTCCCACCCCACCTCCGGCGCTCGCCGCACCGGGACAACTGCGGTCCTCAAGTTGAAACCCCTATGCCCGCGCCCCTTCGAGCAAAGTGTTCACTGCGGCTTGGAAGCGAACAGCCCGAGTTCGGAAAGATCCGTGAAGGTGCTGTCGCCATTGTTGGCTGTGATGTTGAGCCGGTAGTAGCGATAGGAGGCCGGATTCGCGATCGTGTAGGTCTTCAGCTCGAGGCGTTGGGCGAACGCCTGGTTGCTTTGCGTGTCGAGCGTGGTCCAGGTGGAGCCGTCGCTGGAGCCCTGGAACTGCCAGTCCTTCGGATCGCGCGGGACGTCGGAGCTGTTGGTGACCCCATAGCGCTCGACGCGCTCCGTGTGGCCGAGGTCGTACTGCAGCCAGCCGGTCACGCCCCCGTAGAGCCAATGCGACCCCGAGTTCTGGTCGAAGGCGTATTTGGCGTTGGCGTTGCTTGCGCTGTCGTTTGCGGTGCCACCGGTGGCGACGTTCACCATCGAACGAAACGGTGTGGCGCTGTCCACGGGTGAACTACCGCTCGTTCCGGCGGAGTTGGTTGCCGCGACGGTGTAGTAGTAGGTTGCGCCGTTGGTCACGGACTTGTCCGTGTAGCTGCTGCCCGTGACGCCCGACGCGATGGTTGAGTATTTGCCGTCGCTGGAGGTGGAGCGCTTGACCGTGTAGCTGGTGGCACCGAAGGACGTCTGCCAGCGCAGCGGCACGGCACCATCCCCCGGCGAGGCCAGCAGCATGGCGGGCGCCGCAGGGATGACGCTCGGCGCACCACCGTCGCCGCCAGTGATCTGCACATTGCTGAACGTCGAGCTGTTCAGGCCCTTGATTGAGGTGACCACCAGCCCGACATAGATCGTGTCGGGAACAGGGGCGTCGATGCGGCCGACATCGGTGGCGGCCCAATTGGTGCCGTCGGGAGATACGTAGCCGGTGATGATGTTCCCGATGCGCTCGAGCTTCACCCAGTACGAGGGCGTGGAGCTCGCGATGTCCAGCGCTTTGGTCCCGTAGTTCGCGCCACCATACACCGCGAGTTTCTGCATGTTCTGTTCGACTTGGCCTCTCCCGGAGAGGGCCATCCAGGCGCGGGGAGCGCCTGGTTCCAGGCTCGTTCGCATCATCACGCCCGCCTTGGCGGCCGGACTGGTGTTCTGGACCGACTCGACTTTCGCGATGATGGCGCTGTTGCCGGTGATGGCCTTGTAGGTGAAGTGGCAGCCGTCTTGAGCGCCCCAGAAGATATCGTTACCCGCTCCCTGAACCATCCATTTGCCGTTGGCGTATGTGGCCACGCCGGCCGGGCTGGCGCCCCCGATGTCAGCGCTGCTGAACCCCGAGGTGATCGAGGTGGTCGAAGGAATGGGCAGCGCCGGCGGCGGCGTTGCCGTCGAGGTGTCGGAGTCCTTGAGGAACATGAAGCTGGTGCCGTCCACGGGCATCCAGAGGCGTCTCTGCGCGATGAAGGGAGCCTGCAGACCCTTGCGCAGGACGTAGGCGCCATAAAGCTGAGTGAGCGCGACGCTTCCGCCATTGGCGCCCCGCCAGCCGCGATTGGTGACGTCGGAGGTGTAGTAGCGATCGGTGGTGCCGAAAGGCAGGGCCGTCGTTGGGACGAGCTCGTTCACCCGCGCGAAATACTCTCCGGCCGCCAGCAGGCGGTCGTCAAAGTCGGAGTAGATGTCGATGCCTTGGCTCCAGAGCGCCTCGGCCAGCATGGTCAGTGACTTGAGCTGCCCATAGGAGTGCCCCTGGTCGCGCAGGTAGTCGCCGAGCATGCCGATGTCGTTGGAATTTCGCAGTCCGATGTGGGCGAGCGTGCGGGTCTGGTAGACGACCTTGTCCAGCAACTCGGTGTCGTCGTTGTAGATCGCCATCAGTCCAAGAGCGACGAGGGCCAGTGCGCCCTTGTTGGCGGCCCCGTACGAGCTGTCGCCATAAGGGTTGGATGCCGGAATCAGGACGTTCTTGAAGTACGTTTTGACCGTCGCGGTGTCGGCCTCCGTCCAACCCGGATAGGTGCTGCGCAGGATTTCCGCACCGCCCACGAACGCGGCAGCGTAGTCGCCCAGATCAAGCATGGACTCGCGACCTGAGAACTCAACGTGGGTAGTGGCCCACCTAAGCAGCAGCCACTTTGCAGTCTTCGCGTATCGCTCGTCCTGAGTGAAATACCACATCAGTGATTGGTCCGAGATCGCGGCCATGTCGCTGCGCCAAGCGTTGAGATTCTCGTCGGGGGCGCGGCTCACCTTCGCGAACGGGCCACCACGCCCTGCGTAGCTGAGCCTGGCGTTGGGACGGTTGGCCAGTTGATTGAACCCAGACTTCCACGGCTCCTTGCCCTGATCGACGTTCGACTTGAGCGTCTGGAGATCCGTGAGGGTGACTCCCGCGCCTGGATGTTTGATAACGCGGACCTGCGGTGAGCCGCCGCTTCCCGCCGCCCCTTCGCTTAGCACCGACACTTCGCTTCCCGCCGGCCCGTCGCTTCGGTTCTCCCCGTCAACGCAAGCGACGAGTACGGCGGAGGTCAACAGGAGCAGCGCGCGGGTGAAGTTGGTGGTGTTGAACACGTGAGTGGTCTTTCGTAAGGGCAGATCTGTTGCGGCGGCGAGCTCAGATTCGTCGCTCAGGAAGGGGCGGCACGCTAGTTCACCAAGGTCGTGATGCTCTTTGCCGGCAGCGAAATCGAGAACACATTGGCGTTCACGCCGACCGCTGGCTGCCGCTCGAAAGTGGCGGTCGCGGTCGTGCGGTACGGCGTCAGACTGGTCAACGACCGGCCCGCGGGAGTGATCGACGTCGTGAGGGTGACATCGGCGGCGTTCTCGTTCACGAGCACCACCACGGCCTTGCTGTCAGCCGCGCCGGGAGGGGTTCCGTACGCTGACACGCGAACCCCCTTCTGCGGGAGCGACGTCGCGTCGTAGCGCACGTAGCCCGGGCGGATGAAGTACGAGAAGTGCTTCATGCCGACTCCGAAGTAAGTCAGCTTGTTGCTGGTGCTGATCAAGCCTTCCGGTGTCGAGTCGTTGGAATTGACGAGCCACCAATGGACGTACGCGTTGTACTGCGAGAGCGTCAGGCCGTCGTGGATCTCCTTGGCCATGGCGATGGCATCGTCCACGCTCGTGAGCCATGAGGTCGTGGAGGCAGACTTGTTGACCGAATCCAGGAAGTGCTCGGTCATCCAGACGTCTTTGCCGAGCTTCTGGGCCGCGGAGGAATAGTTCGGCGTACCGCCGTACAGGTGACCGCCGACGATCGACAGGTTGTTGGCCGCCTTGGCGTCTGCAAGCAGCGTGTCGGTGGTGGCCTGCGAGTAGTAGAAAGACTCCGGCGCCATCAGTTTGGTCGTGGTCCCGGCGATGGCCGTTGCACCGTGGTCGCCGACCCAGGTCTTCATCTCCTCGGCGTTCCACAGGCAGGACTCATAGTCCTTGGGGTCCCAGTCCGGCTCGTTCTGGAGCGACACGGCGTAGAGCTTCACATTGCGCGTCGCGGCATAGCGGATGTAGGCATTCAGGTACTGAGCGTAGTTCGCATACATCGCCGGGTCGAGACGCCCGCTGTAGAGCGGGTTGGTGCGCTCCGTGTTGACGATCTTCATGCTCGCCGGGGGTGACCACGGCGAAGCGAAGACAAGGGCACCACGCGCCTGAGCACCGATTCCGTTTTCCAGCTCTGCGGTCCACTGATTGGTGTCGGCAGTCTTCGTCGAAGCGTTCCAGTCAGCAGGCGCGATGCGCAGCCGAATGATGTTCAGCCCGAGGCTGTCGGCGACGCTGGTGCCGAACAGAACGTTCAAGCGATCCTCCGACATCTTGCTGTAGTACCAGGCTGCCGAGCCGCCGAAGCCCTGGATGGTTTGCTTTGCATCGCCGAAGTCGATGGCGGCGGTGGTCGAGGCCGGTTTGATGGTCAGCGCGGTGCCGATGACCGACGAGATGTAGTGCGCACTGTCCTTGGGGACGAACGTGGCCTGAACGCGGACGGTCCCGGCGACAGCCGTCGTGGCCGTGCCCAGGGACTTCCCGTCGACGGTCATGTATGACGACGAGTCGGCCGTGCCTTGCACGCCATAGAGCGCGTAGGGAGCGGTGGTGATTTGTGCAGACGTGAGCGCAGAGCCCTGGAGCACCGCCGAAGGAAGATCCCATCTGACGGGTGGTTGGGCTTTGTTGACCGTCAACTTGCGCACGACGGTACTCGCCGAATACTTGGTCGTGTCCTGGGGCGCGAACGTGACCGACAGCGTTTGAACGCCGACTTCAGGCTTCGCGCCCACTGCGGGCGAATAGGTGAACGTGCCGGGGACACTCGATTTCGCGTTCAACTGAGCCGAACTGAGTGCCGTGCCCCAATCGATGGCTGCTGGATCGGGCCAGGTAATTTGCCCAACCGGAGCGGGAGCGGGAGCGGAAGCGGGAGCGGGAGCGGGAGCGGGAGCGGGAGCGGGTGCGGGAGCGGGTGCGGGTGCGGGTGCGGGTGCGGGTGCGGGTGCGGGTGCGGGTGCGGGTGCAGGTGCAGGTGCAGGTGCAGGTGCAGGTGCAGGTGCAGGTGCTGGTGCTGGTGCTGGTGCTGGTGCTGGTGCTGGTGCTGGTGCTGGTGCTGGTGCTGGTGCCGGTGCTGGTGCCGGTGCTGGTGCCGGTGCCGGTGCCGGTGCAGAGCCAACGGGTGGCGCTGGGGTGCTTGAGTCATTGCCGCCCCCGCAGGCTGACAGCACCAGTGCGCACAGCAGTGCGCTTGTTGCAGTGGCACGTGTCGGGCGTTGGCTTGGCATGCTCATCGTGAAGTTCCTATTGCGTCAAAGTGTGGCGCGCACATGTCGTCTGACATGCCGGGCTCTCGTTTTTCCCGGTGCGATTGTGTGGGGCGCGACATGGGGCGAAGTTGATGAAACTGTGACGAACCGACGAATGACACGAGTGGCGTTGGTGCGACGAGACGCCATGCAACAGGATGCAAATTCGCGCCGAATCGATTGACATCGAACGGCGCGTCGCCTGGCGGATTCAGACCCTCCAGGTCGCAGAGCGTCTCGGCGTCAGCTCGGGCAATGCGATGGCGCGCATCACCGGCGCGCCATGTCATCACCGAGCTCTGGTTGCTTCCATCATCCGTACGCGGCGGCCGGCAGACGCCAGCCGCCAAGTGGAGCGAAGGCGCATGCCAGGTAGGCGGCGAAGCTCTGGTCGGTCCACCAGGGTCAATGAAGTTCTGCAATGGCTCGACTCGCGCCGACCACGATCGTGATGAGCTGTCGTTCGGTTTCGCTTGATGGCGAGTGGCAGCAACGCAGCGTACTTGTCGCCGGCTTTTTGAGGCCGGAAGCGGTCGCCGACGTATGCCGGCTTTCTGGCCCCGAGCCAGCGATCTTCGATGGGACCAGGAGCGCCAGGGCCTTTCCGTTCGCACGGGCGTTCATTTACTGCTAGCACCGTAAAGTCGCGACATGCAATTGGCGTCAACCCTAATCCCTCGCCACAAGAGCAGCGCGGCGGCGTTCGCAAGCCACCTGGCATCCCAGTACGGGCTGGATGAAGTGCCCTGGTCGTCGACCGGCGCGCGGTCTTCGCTCGGCATGGCCGCAGTGCGCTACGACCTGCCGCACCTGTTCGTCTTGCCGCCGCTGCCTGCCGAAGATGCGTTCGTGATCGGCGTTGAGCTGTCCGCCGCAGGCAGCAGGCGGGTCTTTCAGGGCAGGACGCAGACCCAGTTCGCGCCGTTAAAGCCGGGTGCCATCCACATCGTTGACCTCGCGGATCAACCGGTGGCTTACGTCTGCAGCCCCTTCCATTCCGTGCTGTTCCACATCAACCGATCAGCCATCGACGAATTCACCACCGACACCGGTGTCTCGACGGTCACCGCGCTGCGTTGCCCGCCCGGTGCGGACGACCCGGTGATCGCCAGCCTCGCCCGCGCGATGTTGCCTTCGCTCGAACGCCCCGCCGAAGGGAGCTCGCTCTTTCTCGAGCACGTCGCGTTGGCTTTGTATGCCCACGTGGCACAGCACTACGGCGACGTTCGGCCACGTGAGAGCGTGAAGCGCGGTGCCGGCTTGGCGCCGTGGCAGGAACGCCGCGCGAAAGACCTGCTGCTGGGGCAGCTTGCGTGCAATGTGTCCTTGGCCGAGGTGGCAGGCGAATGCCATCTGTCGCGAAGCCATTTCGGCAAGGCATTCAAGCAGTCGATCGGTGAATCTCCCCACGCCTGGCTCATGGCACGGCGCATCGAAGCGGTACAACGCAGGCTGCTGGAATCGTCCGCCTCGTTGTCGGAGATTGCCTTGGCGTGCGGGTTCGCCGACCAGAGCCATCTCACGCGGGTGTTCCGCGCTCAGGTGGGCCAATCTCCTGCGCACTGGCGCCGCATGCGGCTCAGCTGACCACGCACCGGCGCATTCCGCGTCATCGCGGCAGGATGTCGGGCACGAGCGGCCGCTGCAGCCGCGCTCGCCACCACTTCAGTGCCTCGCCTGTCTGCGTTGCTCTCCACGCCAGCCAGAAGGTTTCATCGGGGCGGGATTCTTCGGAAGGCAGTTCGACCAGGGTGCCGCGCTTCAATTCCGCGTGCACACAGGCTCGCGGCAGAAAGCCGTGGCCCAGGCCCGCAACCTGGCAGGCGATCTTCGCGGCCATCGAGGGCACCGTGATGCGCTTCTGGCCGGCCAGCAAGCCGATGGTGCGCTCGGTCATCAGCCGTGCGCCATCACCGACCACAACGGCCGTGTGCTCGAGCAGGTCGCCACGGGTCACCGGCCGCGTCAGCCGGGCGAGCGGGTGCGTCGGCGCGACGCAGAACACGAATTCAAGGCTGCCCACCGCCACTGCCTTGTAGCCTCCGCCGGCAGGCCCGTCGCTCGCGGCGACAACGAGGTCGGCGCGGCCATCGCGCAAGGCCTCCCAGGTGCCCGTCATCGTCTCGCAGGAGATGCGCAGCCGCGTGCCGCAGTTCAAGTCTTCGAAGGCTCGAATGTCATCGGTGAAGGCGCTGGTTGGAATGAGCGAGTCATGCACGAAGCGCAGCTCGGACTCGAAGCCGGTGGCGATCTGGCGCATGCGCGATTCGAGGTCGCTCGCCGCGGCCAGAAGCCAGCGGCCCTCCTTCAGCATTTCTTCGCCGGCCGGCGTGAGGCTCACCCGCGGGCCCTGCCGGATGAACAGGGCGAGGCCGAGTTGCTCTTCGAGCTTGCCCACCGCATAGGAGATGGTGGACGGCACCTTGTTCAGGCGTTCGGACGCGGCCGCGAACGAGCCGTGGCGCGCGATCGCGTCCACGAGTTCGATGGCTTCGAGCGTCAGCTTCAGCATGCTGGGGAGTCCTTGGAGGGAATCATCGAAATATTCGATCGATGCGGCCCAAAACGTTCAATCTGACGGGGGCCTCGGTGACGGACACTTCTTTCACGCCGCTGAACGTACCTATGAAGAGAATGGCTCATGAGGACGATTGTGGCGCACGAGTTGATTGTGAATTCGGTCGAAAGACCCGCAACAAAGAAGGAACCCACCATGATCGAAATCCGCAAGGCTGACCATCGCGGCGTCGCCAACCACGGTTGGCTGAAATCCCGCCACACGTTCTCGTTCGGCCACTACCACGACGCCAAACAGCAGGGCTTCTCGGACCTGCTCGTGATTAACGACGACCGTGTCGACCCCGGCATGGGCTTTGGCACGCACCCGCACCGCGACATGGAGATCTTTTCGTACGTGCTCGAGGGCGCACTGGAGCACAGCGACTCGATGGGCACCGGCTCGGTCATCCGGCCGGGCGACGTGCAGATGATGAGCGCCGGAACCGGCGTGCGCCACAGCGAGTTCAACCACTCCAAGAGCGAGCTCGTGCACTTTCTGCAGATCTGGATCGTGCCCGACGTTCGCGGCGCCGCACCGCGCTACCAGCAGGTGCACTTCAGCGAGGCTGAGAAGCGCGGGCGCTTTCGCTTGATCGTTTCCCCGAAGGGCACCGATGGATCGTTGGCGGTGCACCAGAACGCAAGCATCCACGCCGGGCTGTTCGACGGCGCCGAGACTGCCACGCTCGATGTCGGCGCGGATCGCTACGTCTACGTTCACGTCGCGCGCGGCAAGATCGAGGTCAACGGCCAGCGCCTGGGCGAAGGCGATGGGGCGCGAATCCGCAACGAGCAGCGGCTCGAGTTCGCCAAGGGGGACGGTGCGGAAGTGCTGGTGTTCGACCTGCGCCCGCACGAGACCCCATCGATGTGAAGCCCCTGCTGGTGCGCCGCGCGGTAATGGCGGCGCCTAGCTTCGCCGCCCGGACTCGAACAGGAACCAGGTGCGCCGCTCGGCCTCGTCGATCCAAACCTCGAGCAGGCTGGCCGTTGCGACGTCTCTGTATTCGTCGCACAGCGCGTGCGTCTCGCGCATGAAGGCAGCCAGCCGCTGGTTGTCGTCGCGCAGCTCGGCCAGCATGTCGGCCGGCGTGACGAAGTCGGCGTCGTTGTCCGCCAGCCGTTGCAGGCGCGTGATGTGCCCGGTGGATCGCAGCGTGGTTCCGCCGAGCTTGCGCACCCGTTCGGCGATGGGGTCGGCCGTTGCGAAGATCTGGTCCGACTGCTCGTCCAGCAGCAGGTGGTAGTCGCGGAACGACGGGCCCGACATGTGCCAGTGGAAGTTCTTGGTCTTGAGGTAGAGCGCGAAAGTGTCTGCCAGAAGCGCATTGAGTTCGGCGGAGATGTCGCGTTTGGCGTCTTCGCCCAGCCCGTTGGGCGTCGACAGCGGCGCCATTCGCCGCTGTTTTGCGGAATTGATATCGGCCATCGTGAGAGTCCTTTGGTGGCAGGGTTGGAAAGAGATATTCAGCGGCAGGCGAGCGCCGCCATGTAGGGCGATGCGGTCGCGCTCATCCGGCCCTGCCCGGTGAGATGCCGGCCTTCGGTTCACCTGACGGCAGGTCGAGCGCGAGGAAGTGATGAACGACGGGCTTGTCCGGCCCGATGTGAAACCGCACAGCTTCGTTCTGCAGGTCGGCGTCGGCGTGCGACACCCGCTGGTGCTGGCGCAGGTGCTCCGCCCACGACTCCACGAGAAACCATTCCATCACCCGCTCCGGCTCGCTCGTGTGCTCGGTGATTCCCCAGGCGTAGGCGCCATCGCGGCGCCGCTCCCGCGAGAGCTGCTTCATGGCCTGCAGGAAGGCCGGGAGATCCTCTCGACGAATGCGGTACTCCACTTGCACCATGACCGGCCCGCGGTCGTGCGCGACCGGTGCCGCGAGCAGCGGTTCCGGCCAATGGTTCGACGCCTGAAGATCGGCCTCACCGGTGGGCAGCTTGACGCGGTGGAAGACGAACGCGACCACCGCGAGCCCGGCCGCGCCGATCAACAGCGTCAGCGGCACGCCGGCCTCCTGGGCCACGAGCCCCCAGCCCAGGCTGCCGCCAGCCATCGCCCCGTTGAAGACGGTCAGGTAGATCGCAAGGCCTCGCCCGCGCACCCAGTTCGGCAGCACCGCCTGCGCCACGCCGTTCAGCGTCGTCAGCGCAATGATCCAGCCCATGCCGAGCAACAGCATCAGCAGCACCGCGGCCCACTGCGGTGGCGCCGCGGCAAGGCCGGCCATCACCGCCGCGGCGATCAGCGAAGCAGCCAGCACCCGCCCGTCGGCGTCCAGGCGCTTGCGTATGCGCGGCAGCAGCACGGCGCCGACGATGGCGCCCGCGCCCACCGCGCCAAGCAGCACGCCGTAATAGCCGGAGCTGCCGTTCAGCATCTTGCGCGCCACCAGCGGCAGCAACGCCCAGACCGAGCTTGCGAACAGGAAGAAGACAGCGGCGCGCACCAGCACCACATGCAGCTCAGAGCTGGCACGGGCATAGCGCAGGCCTGCCCGGAAGGCGCCGAAGAACTGCTCCGACAGCCCCGTGTCGACGGTGGCCGGGCGCCGCCACCACAACAGCGCGGCGACGACAAACACATAGCTCACCAGGTCAGCGCCGTAGGCGACCGCGGCGCCGAATGCCGCCAGCAGCAAGCCGCCCGCCGCGGGGCCGATGGCGCGGGCGATGTTGATGCCCAGCGAGTTCAGCGCGACTGCATTCTTCAGGTCTGCCCGCGGAACCAGCTCGGGGACGATGGCTTGCCAGGTCGGGCCCATCAGCGCGCCGCCGACACCGCCCACGAAGGTCAATGCGACGAGATATTCCACCGTGAGCGTGTTGGTTCGCGCGAGCACCAGCAGCGCACCGCTGACGCATGCCAGCAGGATCTGCACGCCGATGAGAAAGCGTCGGCGGTCGAGGATGTCCGACAGCACGCCCGCGGGAATCGCGAGCAGGAAGATCGGCAGCGTGGCGGCGGTCTGCACCAGTGCCACCGCCGCGGGGCTGCTGGACAGCTCGGTGACCATCCACGAACTGGCGACATCGCGCATGAAGCTGCCGATGTTGCCGAGCACGGTGACGCCCCACAGCACGGCGAAGACCGGCTGCCGCAGCGGAGCGAAGCTGCTGGCCTCGTGTGGCGGCGCCTTGGCGGGCGCTGGAGTTTCAGCCGCCATCGCGTGATCTCAGGTCATGCCACGCGACGAGCAGGAAGCCGCCGATCAGCCCCCCATGCTCGAAGAACGAGTTGGCGGCCATGAAGCGCTCGGGCGGCGCCATCTCCCAGAAGCGGTTGGCGATGAAGCTCGCAAACAGCGTGAAGCCCGCCAGCCCGAGGGCCCCCAGCCAGCGGTAGAAGCCGGTCAGGATCATCAGCGACGCTCCGAACTCGAAGGCGATGGTCACGGCCGCCAAAGGTGCCGCCGGCGCCAGGCCAAAGTGCTGCATCTCGGCGACCGCGCCAGCGAAGTCGGTGGTCTTGTTGAAGGCACCCTGAAGGTAGGCCGCACAGAGGAACAGCAGGGCGATCCAGTGCAACCAGGGTGGCGCCAAGCGGGTGCCTGCGGTGTTGATGAGCTGGCGCATCAGACGGCCCAGCAGGCGCAGCCGAGCGCGCCCCAGAAGCTCTTCAGGTCGGCAATGGGCAGCTGGCTGCTCCAGGCGGTCGCATGCTGGTGGCCGTGAACGTTGCAGTCGTTCGCGCAGGCACATGCCGCAGCCGCCTGGCGCAGGGCCGACTGCAGCGGCGCACCTTCCTTCTCGCCCCAGGCGCCATAGCCGCCGAAGCGGCGCACCGGCGACCAATCGGGCATCGCCGGTGGCGGCGCGCTGTGATCGTGCGCGACGAAGGGGCCGGCGCCGTAGACGACCTTGCCGCCGACGACCGTGAGCAGCGCCGTGGTGTCGGCGATCTCCGACTCAGCGCAGGCGAAGAAATCGCGGTCGGGCACCACCAGGTCGGCGAGCTGTCCGACCTCGATGCGGCCCTTCTTGCCGACCTCGTTGGAGAACCAGGTGACGTTCTCGGTCCACATGCGCAGCGCAGTCTCGCGGTCCAGGCAGTTGCGCTGCGGGTAGAGCTGCATGCCGCCGACCGTCTTGCCGGTGATCAGCCAGGCCAGCGATACCCATGGGTTGTACGAGGCGACACGGGTCGCATCGGTACCGGCGGAGACCTTCACGCCGCGGTCCAGCATGCGCTTGACCGGTGGCGTGGCCTGCGCTGCGCCGGCACCGTAACGCTCGACGAAGTACTCGCCCTGGTAGGCCATGCGGTGCTGCACCGCGATGCCACCGCCGAGCGCCGCGATGCGGTCGATCGACTTCTCGGAGATGGTTTCGCAATGGTCGAAGAACCAGTTCAGGCCGGCCAGCGGCACGTCTTTGTTGACGCGTTCGAACACGTCGAGCGAGCGGCTGATGGTTTCGTCGTAGGTGGCGTGCAGCCGCCACGGCCAGCGGTTCTGCGCGAGGATGCGAACCACCTCTTCGAGTTCGCCTTCCATCTCGGGCGCCATGTCGGGCCGGGGCTGGCGGAAGTCTTCGAAGTCGGCGGCCGAGAACACCAGCATCTCGCCGGCGCCGTTGTGCCGGAAGTAATCGTTGCCCTGCTTGTACTGCGAGGTCGCGGTCCAGTTGAGGAAGTCCTGCTTCTCCTGCTTGGGCTTTTGGGTGAACAGGTTGTAGGCGAGGCGAATGGTCAGTTGCCCGGCGTCGGCGAGCTGTTGAATCACCTGGTAGTCGTCCGGATAGTTCTGGAAACCGCCGCCGGCGTCGATGGCGCCGGTCACGCCCAGACGGTTCAATTCGCACATGAAATGGCGCGTGGAGTTGAGCTGGTACTCGTAGGGCAGCTTCGGCCCCTTGGCCAGGGTCGCGTACAGGATCGATGCGTTCGGCTTGGCCAGCAGCAAGCCCGTGGGATTGCCGGCGCTGTCTCGCACGATTTCGCCACCAGGTGGTGCAGGCGTGTCCTTCGTGTAGCCCACGGCGCGCAGCGCGGCCCCGTTCAGCAAGGCGCGGTCGTACAGATGCAGCAGGAACACCGGCGTGTCCGGTGCCACCGCGTTGAGCTCGGCGATCGTCGGCAAACGCTTCTCTGCGAACTGGTGCTCGGTGAACCCACCCACCACGCGAACCCACTGCGGCGCCGGCGTGATCGCGACCTGGCGCTTCAGCATGCCCATCGCGTCTGCCAGGCTGCGCACACCGTCCCAGCGCAGCTCGAGGTTGAAGTTGAGGCCGCCGCGGATGATGTGCAGGTGGTTGTCGATCAGGCCGGGCAGCACGCTCTGGCCTTGCAAGTCGATCATGCGGGTGCCGCTGCGCGCCAGCGGCAGGATGTCTTCATCGCGACCCACATGGGTGAAGCGCCCATCGCGGATGGCCACTGCACTGGCCGTGGGGTTGGCGCGGGCCAGTGTGGTGAAGCGGCCGCGGTAGAGGATGAGTTCGGGTGCCTGAGGTTCAGCCATGTCGGTTGTCTTTCGAGCGTTGTCTTGCGCCATCGCCTGAGCGGCGATGGCAGCGCCGAGCGTGCCCAGGCAAAGACGGCGGCGTTGCGGGTCGAACCCCTGCGTCATGGCTCACGAGGGTGAGGCACCACGGGGCCGGGCGGCGTGGTATCGATGGACTTCGCGCACTGCGGCAATTCGCCGAACATGTGCGGCTTGACCTGGTGCTGCAGCCACGAGACGGTGGTCGGGTTGCGGTCGAACAGCCGCTTGACGAGCGGCGGCAACTGCTCGCCCGCGAGGATGCCCAGCAGGCCGACCAGCGCAATGATCGGTGGGGCCGGCGAGCGCACGCTGAAGAGGGCATAGATGACGCCGACCAGGATGCCGAGCGCCAGCGAAACGACGTAAGGCTTCATCACGCAGCACTCAGCCTTCGTGCGCGCCGAACATCGTCTTCGCGTAGGTCACGCCCAGCCCGTAGGCGCCGCCGAACTTCCTGGCGATGCCGGTGGTCATCTCGTAGGTGTCGGTGCGCGCCCAGTCGCGCTGCAGCTCGAGCAGGTACTGCAGCGAAGTCATCGGCCGTGCACCCGCCTGCACCATGCGGTCCATCGCACGGTTGTGGGCCTCTGCCGAGACGTCGCCGCAGGCATCGGCGATCACATACACCTCGAAGCCCTGGTCGATGGCCGAGAGCGCCGGGCCGACGATGCACACGCTCGTCCACAGGCCGGCCAGCACGATGCGGCTCTTGCCGATCTCGTTGACGCGCTTGATCACGGCCGCGTCTTCCCAGGTGTTCATCGAGGTGCGGTCGAGCAGGGCCTGGCCTGGGAACGCCGTGGTGATCTCGTCGAACATCGGGCCGGAGAAGCTCTTCTCGGCCACGGTCGTCAAGATGGTGGAGGCGCCGAACCCGGCCGCCGCGCGCGAAATCAGCGCGGCGTTGTTGCGCAAGGTAACGGCATCGATCGAATGCGTCGCGAAGGCCATCTGCGACTGGAAGTCGATCATGACCAGCGTGTGGTCTCTCGGTGTGAGCAGCTTGGACCCGGGGGTCGGCGTGGCGGTGATCGGCATGCGTGGAGTCCTTTGACAGAGGGCGGCGAGAAGGTGCTCGCTCAGCGACATGGTGCTCACGGCCAGGGCCCGTGTATTGAAGATTCGTCGTGTCGCTGGAATGCTTTGTCGACGGCGAAGGGTCGTCGCGATCGAGCGATGCGAGCCTTCGCGAAACGGCCGGTCTCTTGTTACACGATGCTGCAGTGCACATGCAAGACTCGGTTCATGAGTTCAGCCAACCTGGCCGCATCGGCCTCGAAAGATCGTCACATCGCCCCGTCACCAAGAGACACGCTGGGTTGCCTCTCCAGCGCGCTCAGCTCAGACCAGGAGCTCACCGGCGGGGGCATGCGGTTCTACCGAAAGCGCAGCGACGATGAAGGGCTTCGACAGGTCGAGACACCCGCCAGCGACCGCGGCTATCTGCTGGGCTTGTCGCTGTCTGGCGGGCACCGACGCCGCATCTACCGCGAGCGCCATGGGTCGAACCATGACTTCGGCACCGATTCGCTCTACATCCGCAACTTTGCCGATCGGTACCGTGCCGAGCTCGACGGCCCGTTCGACTTCCTGCTCGTCGAGCTGCCGCGTTCCGGCCTCGATCGATTGACCGACGAGGCCGAGTGCGGCCCGATCGATGGCCTGAACGTCACGACGGCGGCGCAGGACGCGACGCTTTCCGGGCTGTTGCGCGTGCTGCTGCCGGTGCTCGACCGGCCGGCCGAAATGAGCACGCTGTTCCTCGACCAGCTCGCCCTTGCCATCGGCACCTGCGTTGCCGAGCGCTACGGAGAGCGGCCGATGTCGAAGGCGACGCGCAACCGCCGGCTGTCGAGATCGCAGGAGGCGCGGGCGAAGGAGATGCTGCGCGGGAGTCTGGAAGGCAACCTGTCGATCGCCGACGTGGCGGACGCCTGCCAGCTGTCGCGCAGCTACTTCACCAACGCGTTTCGCCAGACCATCGGGCAGACACCGCATCAATGGGTGCTCGCGCAGCGGGTGCAGCGCGCCCGCGAACTGCTGGTGTCGTCAGAACTCCAGCTTGCCGAGATCGCCACGGCCTGCGGTTTCGCGGACCAGAGCCACCTCACACGCGTGTTCTCGCGTGCGACGGGGCTGCCGCCGGCGCAATGGCGGCGCAGCCGATAGGCATCGGCTCGCGCCCGGCGATCAAGACACGCCCCTGTCCGCCGCGACACAAACAGAGAAATCAGCGCTAAATCGTTCAAGCCAGAGCGATGGGTGCTGCCTACGCTGTGCGTAGGCTCCGTCACGACCGACGGATCACCCTGGCAACCATCTGGAGTTTGAACATAGCAACTGCGGCATATCCACTTGACACCATCGACGGTCTCCGTCGGCAGATCATCCTCACCGGGGCCGGCATCGCCGCGGGACTGCCACTTCTGGCAAACGCTGCCGATCCATCACCCAACGGCGCCTCCGCGACGCATTTGCCACCACTGAAAGGAAAGCACACCATGAGCAGCAGCACCATCACCACCAAGGACGGCACGCAAATCTTCTACAAGGATTGGGGTCCGAAGACGGCGCAAGCCATCGTGTTCCACCACGGCTGGCCGCTGAGCGCCGACGATTGGGACGCGCAGATGCTGTTCTTCGTCGCGCAGGGCTTTCGCGTCATCGCCCACGACCGGCGCGGACATGGCCGCTCGTCGCAGACGGCCACCGGAAACGAGATGAACACCTACGCGGCCGATGTCGCGGCGCTGACGAGCCACCTCGAACTGAAGCGCGCCTTCCACGTCGGCCACTCGACCGGCGGCGGCGAGGTGGCACGCTATGCAGCGCTGCATGGCGACCGCGTTGCCAAGGCGGTGCTGATCGGTGCCGTGCCGCCGATCATGCTGAAGACGGCAGCCAACCCCGGTGGCCTGCCGATGGAGGTGTTCGACGGCTTCCGTGCCCAGCTGGCGGCCAATCGTGCCCAGTTCTACAAAGAGGTGCCCACCCCGTTCTACGGCTACAACCGCCCGGGTGCAAAGATCTCCGAGGGCGCCAAGGACAATTGGTGGCGCCAGGGAATGATGGGCGGCAGCCAGGCGCACTACGACTGCATCAAGGCCTTCTCGGAAACAGACTTCACCGAAGACCTGAAGAAGATCGACGTGCCCACGCTCGTGATGCACGGTGACGACGACCAGATCGTGCCGATCGCCGATTCGGCGCTGCTGTCGGTCAAGCTGCTGAAGAAGGCCACGCTGAAGGTCTACCCAGGCCTGCCGCACGGCATGTGCACCACGCATGCGGACGTGATCAACGCAGATCTGCTCGCGTTCTTCAAAGCCTGACGCGGCGAGCCGCACCGCTGGGGCGGCTCAAGCTCTCTTCGATTCACCCATCCGCAAAGCCGGGTGTTCGCGCCGCACGGCAACCGCAACGGCATCCAGATGACGATGGAGCGTCGCTCTGTAGATGGGGGTCAATCGAAGGAGCAATTCACACCTTGCAGGGGAGCCAGCCAGGCGCTCACATGCCCGGCCGCTGCCCCGGCGGCGCGTAGTTGGACGGCACGCTGCCGGTGAGCGATTCCAGGAACGAAGCAATGCTGTTGACTTCGGCCTCGCCCAGTGTCCGCCCGAGCTGCACGGTCGCCATGACACGAATCGCGCGATCGAGGTCCGCGACTGAGCCGTCGTGGAAATATGGCGCGGTCTTGGCCACGTTGCGCAGCATCGGCACGCGGAACACGAAGCGGTCTTCCTCTTTCTTCGTGATGGCGAAGCGGCCCGGGTCCGGCTTGTCGGAGCCGGTCTCGAGCCAGTAGTCCTTCATCAGCCCGAACTTCTGCATCATTGCGCCGCCGACATTGACGCCGTTGTGGCAGCCGGCGCAGCCCACGGACACAAAGGTCCTCAATCCGGCCTTTTGGCCCTCGGTGAGAGCAGCGTCTTCGCCAGAGAGGAAGCGATCGAACGGCGCCGGCGTGCTGAGCGTCGCTTGATAGCTTGCTATCGCACGCGCGTAGTTGGCGGGTGTGAGCGGCTCAGCCTCCTGCGGGAAGGCGGAGCGAAACTTCGGCAGGTACTCAAACTCGGCCAGCTTGGCGACGCCAATGTCTTTCGAGCCAAAGCCCATGGAACCGGTCAACGAACTTTCGGCCTGATCGGCGCCATTTTTCCGATCACCGAGCCAACGCAATGCGGGCTGGCTCATGGCGTTGAACACCGTGGGCGAATGCCGCGATGTGAGCGCGCCGCGCGCATCCGTTGAGAATCGCCGGCGATCGGCACCCCAGTCACTGGCGGGGTGGCAGCTTGCGCATGCGGTCTTGCCGTCAGAGGACAGGCGGGTGTCCCAGAAAAGCGCTCGACCCAGCTCGGCTTGGGGCGACGACGCTTCAGTGCTGGCTTTGACCTGCCCGAACAGCGCGGCTGCTTCGCGGCGCAGCGCCTCGTCCGCGCTGTCAGCGGCGAATGCGCTGGCTCCCAAGGCGACCAGTGACACAACGAGAAGATTTCTCATGTCGACCCTCCTGAGGTCAGCGATTCGGCGTTTCGCGGGGCCCCGATGTTCACCAAGTAGACCAGCATCAACGCCCGCGTGGAATCCCTAGGTGCGTGGGTGACGCTCACCGGTCACCGGAAGCTGACGCTGTGCGGTGTTCGCCCGGCAAACGGTACGCCGCCTCTCAAGCCAAACATTGGGCGCCACGGTGCCTGCCTATGTACGCCGTCGCACGGAGCGATATCCATCCAGGGCATAGGCTGGTCATCGCTGCACCCAAAGGCCAGCGCCACATCCCACTTCTGGAGAGCACCATGCCTGTCAAGACGATTCCCGATGGCTACAACACGGTCACGCCGTGGATCATCTCGAAAGACTCGGCGAAGTTGATTGAGTTCTCGGAGCAGGCGTTCAACGCGAAGGAGCAACCCGGAAGTCGAATCAAGAACACCGATGGCTCCATCGGCCACGTCGAGGTCAAACTGGGTGACTCGATCATCATGCTCTTCGACTCACACGAATCATGGAGCGCCACACCCGCGTTCCTTCGGCTGTACGTTGCAGACGTCGACAGCATCTACGAACAGGCTCTGTCTTGCGGCGCGTTCGAGGTGACCAAGCCGACCGATCTCTTCTGGGGTGATCGCGTCGGCCGCGTGCGCGACCCGTACGGCAACATTTGGTGGCTTCAAACACACGTCATCGATGTTCCGGCTGCACAGATGGAGTCGCGCATGAGCGACCCCGCGATGACCCGCGCGATGCAATATGTCCAACAGTCACTGGTCGACAAACTGGAAAGACGCGCCCCCCGCAGAGACTCACCACAGAAGCAAGCGCGTTGATTTGCACATGCTGGAGTTCGAAAGCAGTTTGCTCCAAGAGGCTCTTGCCGCTCAAAATGCCGGCCTACCGCCTCCGTCAAACTGACCCGCCCCTGGATCCGCTTAAGTAAAACGTTGTGCCGCACAATTCCGAGTCTCTCCCGTCGATTGAAGACAGCAGCGATCTAGGCTGTCTCGCACAATCCGCCGAGTCCCCTCATAGATTTCTCAGACCGATCCCTGAAACCCGATCCAATGAATCAGAACACCAGTGCCACACGAGTGGGAGGATTGGACACCTTGCGGGCTGCCGCGATCGTTTTGGTGTTGATGACCCATTACAACGGTTTCGTCAGCCATCAACAGACGTTTGGTGTGATCGGCAGCATCGGGTGGGCTGGCGTTGACCTATTCTTCGTGCTCAGCGGTTACCTGATCGGCAACCAGATCGCGACGCCCATCGCCAATGGTCAACCGTGGTCGCTCAAGGCCTTTTTTGCGCGCCGCCTGATTCGAACGCTGCCCAACTACTACGTCGTACTAATCGTTTACTTGCTGCTTCCTGGGACGCTCGCCGGCTCCAACACTGCGCCGATCTGGAGGTTCCTCACATTCACCCAGAACTTCGGGCTGGCCTATGGGGAGACATTCACCCACTCATGGTCCCTGTGCGTTGAGGAGCAGTTCTATCTAGTCTTTCCCATAGCGGCTCTCTCTATCAAGAAGGTCAGCGGCTCGTCGCGCACAGTGTGGTGGTCCCTCGGAGCTGCCGTGGCAATTGGCATCGCGCTGCGAGGCCTCGTGTCGCTGAAGTACGGATACGATTCCTTCTCGGCCGAAATCTACTATTCGACCTTTGCCCGCTTCGACGAACTGCTGTTCGGGGTCGCGATCGCGGTGCTCAAGAATTTTCATGCCGATCTGTACACGAGAGTCCTTCGGCGTGGGAATGCGCTCCTGGTCATGGGTCTGCTCGGAGCCATCGGCGTGTTCCTGGGCTTCGCCAATGACTTTCCCAGTCCGTTCATCGCGACGGCCTTTGGTTTTTCGCTGCTTGCGGCCAGTTTCGCGCTGCTGACGTTAGCGGCGCTCAGCCCAGGTTCGCTGCTCCACCGCCTCCGAGTACCCGGCGCCGCCCCTCTCGCGCGCTGGTCGTACGCGATCTACTTGGTCCACAAGCCGCTCTTCATGCTGGTCAACCCTCAGTTGGCACAGAGGCACATCGATGCCACCTCACCTCCGGTCGTGGTGCTGGTCCTCTCCGCGGGTGTGGCGGGCGGATGGTTGCTCTTCCGCGCCGTCGAACTGCCGTTCATGCGGCTTCGTAGCCGGTGGTTCCCGCAAAATCTCGGGCACGAAGTGTCTGGTGTCGTCGCGCGATCCACGATGCCATTTCCCAGGCCGGACTGAGCGCAAGCAGGTGCGGCCAAACCCTTCCTTCAAGCGGCCTACGGCGCGCCGCTTAAGTCAAACGTAGACGGCATTCACCATCTATGAAATCAAACGATCTCACTATTCCGATCCTTCCAAGTAGGTCGCTACCTAGCACCTTAGCGTTCTATGAGCGTCTCGGGTTTGATGGCGAAATCCTTGGAGCGGGCGATGCGTATGCCATCCTCACTCGAGGTGATCTTGAGCTTCACTTCTTTGTTCACACCGAGTTGGTCCCCACTGAGTCCTATGCAGGGTGCTACGTGAGGGTCGCCGATGTCGAGCCGTTGTACAACGCATTCCTGGCAGCAGGTTTGCCCATGCGAGGCATTCCTCGAATGGATGCCATCGAAAACAAGCCTTGGGGTATGCGGGAATTCGCCATCGTCGACGAAGACGGCAATCTCCTGCGTGTTGGCCAGGAGCTCTTATGAGCTACCAATGCGCGAGCGCGCTAGTCAGCCAGCCGCCCTTCAATCGAGAGGACGTCACCCGGCAAGCCGGGCGCCGCTTCTCATCTCAAACGTCTAGCCGCCACAAAATGGACACTCTCACATTCATCGCAAAGCTGGTTGAGTTCTCCGCGTGGCCAATCGCCTCTGTTGCAGTCATCCTTCTCCTGCGGAAGGAGATTCGACGACTACTGCTACTCGTAAGGAAGCTCAAGGCAGGGCCAATTGAAGCTGAGTTTGAGCGGGAAGTAATCGAGTTGAGTGAAAGCACTAAGTCGCTCCCCGCGCCGCCAGCGCTGCCACCTAGCATCACTCTCGAGAAGGAAGCTCTTGCTCGCCTTGCCAAAGTCAATCCTCGTTCCGCGATTCTCGAAGCTTGGCGAGAGGTCGAAGCAAGTGCGCTTCGCGCTGTTGAGCAGAAGAACGTGTCCATCCCTGACCGCGCGATTGACTCGCCCGCCGCAGCAATCCGCGCACTAGCCAAAGAAAACCAGCTGTCTGAACCGCCCCGGGAATCGTGGAGGCTGTTTGGTTTAAGTCATGCCGCCATCGCGGTGGCTTGATTGGCGAGATGCCGGTAGTAGTTTGCCTCAGCTTCTGCAGGCGGGATGTAGCCGATGGGTTC
>Ga0307515_10000820_pt1 | contig 71586 bp, 56 predicted proteins | sample 17_EM_MG_FD_194513 | JGI IMG/M metagenome (GOLD analysis project Ga0307515, IMG submission 194513) | Populus trichocarpa ectomycorrhiza microbial communities from riparian zone in the Pacific Northwest, United States - 17_EM | ecosystem: Host-associated > Plants > Roots > Unclassified | place... | reverse complement strand
GAAATTGCCGAAATTGTAGGCATCACCGAAGGGGCATCAAAATCGCAGCTATCAAGGGCGAGAACGATATTAAAAGAACAAATTGCAAAAATGGAGAGCAAAAGCTATGGATATGCAGGATAAGGATCTGGACAAGCTGTTTCAATCGGCATTAAACGATTACGAGATAGAACCATCTGCAAAAGTGTGGACAGGGATTGCCGACGAATTGGATACTAACAAACGCAAAAAGGCATGGCTGCCATACCTGAGTATTGCGGCAGCGGCAGTTTTATTGATAACCGCCGGTGTTTTATTTATCCCTAAAGAAGTAAAAACAATCAACCCTAAAAAAGATGGGCTGGCAGGTGTCAACCATCCTATAAAGCCCCAAACGGCTACCGGGCCAATCCAGGCAAAACAGCCTGAAACTGCCGCCGGTAAAAAATCGGAGGAAGCGGCGGCAGCGCCAGCTAAAAGTTTAGCGGCTATCGGCATACACAAACGGAATAAAAAAGCGGTTATTACAGCAATCCCGGTTACAGCCGCGCCTGCCAGGGATATTGCAAAGCCCGACGATCATCAGCCGGTGTTAGCATCGGCAACTAATAAGCAGGATGTAAAAGTTGCGGTACAGCCGGATAGTGTTACCAGGATATTCCCAAAACATATTGACGAGGCCCCGGTTTTTGCAAGTATTAAATCGCCCGTTACCCCAACAGAAGTGGCAACAATTAAGCCAACGACGCCAGCAAAAAAGCATAAGATCCGCAGTTTGGGCGATGTGTTTAATGTGATGATTGCCGCCGTTGATAAACGAAAAGATAAGATCATTGAATTTAGCAATACCGATGAGGACGATGCCACCATTACAGGGGTAAACCTGGGCATCATTAAAGTGAAAAAAGAAAAATAAAATCTAAAGAAAAAATATATACCAACATTAATATGAAACGTTCAATTTTTACAGCGATGCTATGCATCGCCGCAAGCTACGGCTTTGCCCAAACCACCACAACTACTACCACAACAACCGATACCATCAAAACAGCTTCAGATACCACTATAGTTACTAAAAAAAGGGTTAGGGTAAAACTGGGTGTGGGTAACGATGCACCGTATGTATCGCCATATACAAACGATACCACAAAAGTACAGCGGACTAAAGCCCCCGGCTTTTCGTTTGGGATAACCTTTTCCAGGATCGACCTGGGTTTTGCAACCCTGATTGACAATGGTAGTTTCACCTTATCTGATAAAAATAAATTCCTCAGCTATCGCCAGGCAAAAACAGCCAACTTTGGTTTTGATGTGGTGCAGTTTGGCTACCGTTTTAACAGCGCCTTTAAAATATACGTATCCGGCGGTTTCGATTGGACTAACATTCGCCTGCGCCAGGACATCACTATACAGCGTAATGCGCCGGTACTAACTTATGTACCCGATAGTATCCACTTCAGCAAAAACCGCTTTTCATCAAGTTACCTGCGTATCCCGTTATCGTTTTACTACCGCAGTCATGAAGATAGCCGCGGCAACTATTTCCGCCTGGTTGCCGGTCCGGAAGTGGGCATCCTGCTTAACGGCCGTGTAAAACAAATCAGCGACGAACGCGGCAAGCAAAAGTTTGATGACGATTATCATTTTGCCAAACTACGCACCGGGGCATTCGTCCGCATGGGCTATGGTATCATGGGCATCTACGCCAAATACTACTTTAACGATATGTTTGAAAACAGCCCCGAACAAAAAGGCTTGAAAAACTTCAGCTTTGGGTTGACTTTAGGCTTCTAAAACACGATTTTTAAGATTTGACAGGATTAACAGGATTTTTTGAAGAGGCGCATTATTGTGCCTCTTTATTTTGATACGATTTAAGGATTGATGTAGATGCCCGGATAAGCTACAATAAAACCTTGTCCCGTTTTTGCTATTTTCTGTCCGCTCTGCAAAAATCCTGTCAATCCTGCTAAATCCCTAAATCGTGTTATCTTTGTGATAATGTCAGACACTCCTTTTTTGCAGGCCATTGCTGTAAGTAAAATATATCCCGGTAAGCAGGCGGCCGGTGTTAAAACTACCAGTATATCCATCTCTCCCGGTAAAATAACAGCTATTATTGGCGAGAGTGGCAGCGGAAAAAGCACGCTATTACGCTTGTTATACGGTCTACTTTCTCCTGATGAAGGCATTGTTAAGTTTAAAGGCGAACGCATCTGGGGGCCTGAAGAAAAACTGATTCCCGGCCATGATGCCATGAAAATGGTTACCCAGCATACCGACGACCTGAACCTGTTTGCCAAAGTTTGGGATAACGTAGCGGCCATGCTGCCCGCAACCGACCTAAAAGCAAAAAAGGAAAAAACCGAGCAAATTTTAACACAGCTTAACATGCTCCACATGGCCGACAAACGGGTTGCCGACCTAAGTGGTGGCGAGAAGCAACGTGTGGCCATAGCAAGGGCCATAATTACCCGCCCGCAGGTTTTGTTGCTGGATGAGCCGTTTAACCAGGTAGATACCTCGTTCAGGGAGGGTTTGCAGCAGGACATCAGGCAAATTGTAAAAGAGCTTGGTATTACAGTGATCATGGTATCACATGACCCGGCCGAGGTGCTATCTATGGCCGATGAATTGGTAGTTATTAAAAACGGCCAGATTGTGGAGCAGGGGCACCCCAAAATGCTGTACCAACATCCGCAGCATTTGTATACCGCCCAATTGTTAAGTAACTGCAATGTGCTTACGGCTGCCGACGCTCAGATTTGCGGTATTGAAACCATAAAAGACCATGTAGTAATTTACCCCGACTGGATAAGGATAAAACTGATCTCATCAACCAAAAGCTGGGCAATAAAACAGATCCTTTTCCGCGGGTTTTATGAAGACCTGATAATCGAAAAAGAAGGCGTGCTACTCCGCGTATCCAACGGCGAGCCGGATAGTTACAAAGAAGGCGATATGGTATCTGTGAGGTTTTGGAAGTGGCTGGAATATTAAATCCTGACTACACTTTTTTCGCTTCGCCCACGATAAATCCGCAATAGTTTTTCGAGTTCTTTTTTATCGACGTCAAATTCGCTGATATCCAATTCGGCACTACCGCCCGGATGTTGGTATGTAAAATAGGTTGTGCTCGATTTACCGCTCTGCCTGGTAATAACATCCTCACCCCGAACCTCATGCCAGGAATAAAATTGTACAGATTTTGTTTGAACACCGCTATTACTGATAATTATTTGAGGGTCCCTGTTGCTATAGTGGGCAAACCCGGTATAGGTAAAAATAGCGCCTACTGCACTTACAATTGTGCCAATGGCGTAATTGTGTTCGTGTATTACCACATATAAGCCGCCTGCAAAAACAGCTATCATAAATATTGCTTGCAGCAACCCCTTAATTTTTGAATAGTAAACTATCGTTTCAGCAGGTATTGAATAATCCTCATTAAAAATATCCGGCTTGTTAAACTTGTCCTGTAAGTTAATAAGGCGTTGTTTTTGGTCGGCGGTCCGGATTTCAGTTCGCCCAAAAAAACTATCATCAGGCCAAATAAGTTTCTCCTTTATTGCCCGCTGTTTTAGCTCGTGAACGTTTCTTACATTTTCAAATGCCCATAACCGCCATTTGGTGATGGCAAAGCTCCAATACAGGTAACTAAAAACAAACCCTCCTATAACACCTGCAGCATTATACCAGCCGGAAAAATTTTTAACTGCCACAAAATAAACGGATATCCCGATCATACCGAATAATATTACATAAACCGGCAGATTTATGTAACGTTTCCCTTTGCGCAGGGCTTCATCAACAGTTACGGTTTCAAACATTGAATGACTTGGTTTAGGATGGAAAATTAGTAATTATCGGCCAAAAATTAAAATAATATCGCTGCTGCGGGTTTAACGAAGTGTAACTCGTGGCAACGCACAAATAAGCTTTCAGCTTATTTTGAGCTTATAATATAAATTTCGTGGTTTTAACAATTTAAGCTTCCAGCTTAAATTGTTAAAACCACGAGTTACACTTCGTTAAACTCGCGGTAGCAGCTAAATCAATTTTCATTAATCAATATATCCTTAGCCATAACCATTGGCACGCTGATATATTTCTTTTCCATGTAATTGATCACTTTTTCCAGGATATCGCGCGATTGCTGATCCATACTTTGTACTTCATCAGCAAAAACAGAATTGATGGCCGTGTTGCGGATCTCTTTTATCTTTTCGGGTACCTGGCGCATGGCCACTTCAATACGGCGTTGTTTCAATTGGGTTAAAAACTCTGCTATGTTTTGTTCAATAATACCTTCGGCATGTACCAACTCGTGGTAGCGCTCCTGCAGGTTACGTTTGGCAACCTCGTTTAATGAATGTACTTCGATAAAGTTAACCGGGAATTGCTCTAAAACTTCGGGAGCGGTATCATTAGGGATGGCCAAATCAACGATGGTTTTTTTGCCGGTTTCGCCGTTAAGCAGCGATTGGTAAATTTCGGTAGTGATGATAGGCTCAACTGCCGATGTGCAGGTGATAATGGCGTCGAAGCCTTTATTGTATGTTTTAAGTACTTCCAGGTCAAATGCCTCGCCGCCCAGGTCTTTGGCTAACTGTGTAGCCTTTGAAACAGTCCGGTTAAAAACCGCGAAGTTACTGAACTTATGCTTTTGCAGGTATTTAGAGATATTGCGGTTGGTTTCGCCGGCGCCAATAATCAATATGCGGGCGTTTGAGCAAAGGTTCAAATCTTTAAGCTTGCGATAAGCTAACGAGACAACCGAAATAGGATTTTTTGAAATATTGGTATGGGTATAAACTTCTTTGGCTGTTTTAACCACACAGTTCATAATCATACGCAATCCGTCGCCGGTAAGGCCGGCTTCTTTGCAGTGTTCATATGCTTTGCGTAGCTGGGCCAGTATCTCCTTTTCGCCAACTATCAAACTCTCTAACGAGCATGAAGTACGCAGCAGGTGCACCATAGCTTCCTGGTCTTCATAAATAGAAGCGCCATCCATGAAGGTACTCAGGGAATGCTCACACAGTTCGGTATTAAAAGCCTCAATAAAACGTTTGGCAAAATCCTTATCAACCACCTGTGGGGTAGTCATAACAAATTCCACACGGTTACATGTAGCCAGATAGAATATTTCCGGTATTCCAAATTGAGTTTTAACCTGTTGAAGCTTTTCAGTCAGATTTTCCTGGCAAACCACCAATCTTCCTATTTCCTTCAGTTCAATCTGTTTGTGTGTAAAAGCAATAACCTTTAAATACTTCAAAGCAGTTTTAAATTTGACCGAACAAAAATATCACTATAAAAGGGATGCAATGTCAACACTTTGTCAAACAGGCGTATTTAGAATGGTTATAAATTAGTCAAAAATGACTTAAAAACCGCATTTAAACTGTCGAAAACCCTATTTAACAAAATATCGGATATCTGTAGTGCGTATCCTTAAAAACAAAAGTTTGGTAAGAAACCTGGCCTAATTTAATATAGTGCGTTTGGCGGCTGGTTTCGCACCGCGCTGCAACCGGGCATTAACTCTTTGTGTTGCGGCGCCGCAAAAGTTAACGTTAAAAGCTTACCTTAAGGGCAAAACAAATCCTCTCCATTTTTATTAAGCATACAGAATATCAAAACAAAAATATGGATCTGCAAAGTGTTGAAATGCGTAACCTGGAAGTACAGGATTACCAGGAGCTAAAAAAATCGATGAAATCGGCATATATGGATATGGACGAGGATTACTGGGACGCCAATTCCATTAAAAAGCTCATTAAAATATTCCCCGAAGGACAGATTTGTGTAACCGTGAACGATGTGGTGGTTGGCTGTGCGTTGGCTATTATAGTCGACTATCAAAAATTTGGCGATAACCATACTTATAAACAAATAACCGGCGACAGTACTTTTAAAACTCATACCGATAAGGGTGATGTTTTATACGGTATAGATGTATTTATTCACCCAAACTACCGCGGCCTTCGCCTGGCCCGTCGCCTTTATGATGCCCGCAAAGCACTGTGCGAAAAGCTGAACCTTAAAAGCATCATTGCAGGTGGCCGTATCCCCAATTATCAGAAGTTTCAGAACGATCTTACCCCCCGCCAGTATATAGATAAGGTAAAGTATAAGGAGATATATGACCCCACCCTATCCTTCCAGCTGGCCAATGATTTTCACGTACGTAAAGTGCTGCGCAATTACCTGCCCGAGGATAGCCGCAGCAAAGGATTTGCTACCTTGATTGAGTGGAACAATGTATATTACGAGGAAATAAGCACCGCTATTAACCAAAAAACAGTTGTACGCATTGGGCTGGTACAGTGGCAGATGCGCCCGTACAATAACATCAGCGAACTGTTAAAGCATGCCGAATATTTTGTAGACGCGGTAAGCGATTATCAAGCGGATTTTATTTTGTTCCCCGAGTTATTTGGCACTCCTTTAATGGCCGATTACAACCATATGGATAGCGCCAAGGCCATGCGCGAGCTGGCCAAGTATACCCAGCCCATCATCGAAGAATTTTCAAAACTGGCGGTATCGTACAATGTAAATATCATAGCGGGTAGCATGCCTACCATTTTCGAAGATTCGTTATACAACGTATCCTATCTTTTCAGGCGCAACGGCAGCATGGAGGAGGTTTATAAGATTCACCCTACCCCGTCCGAGATCAGCTCCTGGGGTATTCGCGGCGGCGATGAGGTAAAGGTTTTTGAAACAGATTCGGGTAAAATCGGGATCCTGATTTGTTATGATGTGGAGTTCCCCGAGTTATCGCGCATTTTAGCCAGCCAGGATATGCAAATCCTGTTTGTGCCATTTTTAACCGATACCCAGAATGGCTATAACCGGGTTAAATTTTGCTCGCAGGCGCGCGCCGTCGAGAATGAATGTTATGTAGCCATAGCGGGCTGTGTGGGCAACCTGCCCAATGTAAATAATATGGGCATTAGCTACGCGCAGTCGGCGGTGTTTACACCATCTGATTTTGGCTTTCCTACCAACGGCATTCAATCCGAAGCAACGCCAAACAGCGAGATGATTGTAATAGCCGATGTTGACCTTTCACTACTGGATGAGCTGCACGAATACGGCAGTGTACAAAATTTGAAAGACCGCCGGACCGATTTGTATAATATTACTTTTAACGGGAAAAAAGTGTAGTATTGAGTAATGAAAGTAACTACTGTTATCCCCCGGGCCTATATCAAACTACGCATATTTGCAACTTTAATAGACTACGGCATTTATGGCATATTTTACTTCGGGTACATTTATGCTTTCAATGAATCTACCCAGGCTGGCAATATGACGGTTACAGGATTAACGGCCTTGCCAATATTCTTGGTTTGGTTCTTGTACTTTGTGGTTATTGAATCGATAAGTGGTACACCTGGCCACGATATATGTAAACTCAAAGTTGTTAAAATCAACGGATCGAAAATAAGTATAACAGACGCGCTTAAACGCCGCATTTGCGACCCGATAGATATTATGATGTATGGAATACCAGCAATAATTTGCATTTCTAAAACAGAAAAGCACCAGCGGATAGGCGACCTTTTAGCTAATACCCTGGTAGTAAAAGCAAGCGATATAACTGAAACCGAGGTGATATTTTAACCCAATGATCCGCAAAGATAATTACACTCTCCCCGGCGCCAAAGGCCGGCCTATGCTCATAGACGTAACTTATGATGACGCTTTTAAAAACGCACCTGTAGTCATCTTCGCACATGGCTTTAAAGGTTTTAAAGATTGGGGCACGCATAATTTAGTGGCCGGCTACTTTGCCAACGCGGGCTTTAAATACCTGAAGTTCAATTTTTCGCACAACGGCACCACGCCCGATAACCCGCTTGACTTTACCGATCTGATAGCCTTTAGCGATAATACATTTTCGATAGAGCTGGAAGATCTCGATACCATTATTGATTTTGCCTGCAGCGGATCGGGCATGGCGGCGGCAAATGGGGTTTACCTGGTAGGCCACAGCATGGGCGGCGGCATCAGTATCATCAAATCGGCCGAAGACAGCCGGATAAAAAAGCTGGTTACCATGGCATCTATATCAAGCTTTTATAATCTTTGGCCCGAAGAAATAGAGATACAATGGCGACTACAGGGCATTATATACATGCCCAACAAACGTACAGGGCAACAAATGCCCTTAAAATCTACCTTGCTGGGCGATCTGGATAAGTATCCTAAACGCCTCGACATATTGGCGCAGGCAACTAAAGTTAAACAACCCTGGCTGCTAATGCACGGCGATGCAGACCCTACCGTGCCACTAAGCCACGCCGAAGAACTATATGCCGCGCACCCTGATGCTGAATTTTTTATTTTCCCTGGCGGCGACCATACTTTTGGCGGTGCCCACCCTTATTTAAACGACGTTTTGCCAACATCACTGGTTACATTTTGCGATACGGTAATATCATTTTTAAGTAAATAAAACCGTCAACAACAATCTATCGTAACTTTTTCGTGTTAAAGCTGTCACAACCTGCATAAGTACTATTATGAGTTTAGAAGGATCCCGCAAAAGGGCAAAAAAATACATCAACGTTATCCCTACCGACGAGGCAGGTTTTGGAAAAATGATTCCCATTTTACGCGAGTATATGGGCAATAAGGCCGAAAACTCTCCAAAAAAACAAATTGGCCCGTTTACAACCGATATAGCCGTTTACAATAAACCGCCCGAAAGCGGCCTGCGTATTACCTGGGTTGGCCATTCCAGCATATTGATTGAAATAGATGGCAAGCGTATTTTAACCGACCCGGTTTGGGGCGATAGGGCATCATTCTCTAAACATTTCGGTCCTAAACGTTTTTTTAAACCGCCAATTGAATTAAAAAGCCTCCCCCCGCTGGATGCTATTATCCTTTCGCATGATCATTACGACCACCTGGATAAGGATACTATCAAATTTTTTGCCGGCTCATCAATACCTTTTTACTGCTCGGTTGGAGTAGGACAGTATCTTGCAAAATGGGGGATCCTTAAAAACTTCATTAATGAGATGGATTGGGGCGATAGTGTACTTATAGGCAACCGGGTTGTTATTACGTCAACCCCATCAAGGCATTTTTCGGGCCGTGGCGTGGTACACCGTAATGAAACCCTTTGGGCGAGCTTTGTAATAAAAGGCCCGAAACATAATATTTATTTTGGCGCCGATTCGGGCTGGTCGCCAAGTTTTGCCGAGATTGGCGAGGCCTTTGGCCCGTTTGATTTGACGATGCTTGAGGTAGGCGCCTATGGCAAATACTGGCCTGATATTCACATGGGGCCCGATCATGCCTCCAACGCCCATATCGCCCTGAAAGGCAAATTGATGATGCCCATACACTACGGCACTTTTAACCTGGCCCCGCATGCCTGGTACGAGCCGGTTGAACGTTTGGAGCAGTTTGCCAAAGATAAAAAGATAGATCTTTTTATACCCGAACCCGGCAAGCCCACCGATGTTAAAGGCCCTTATAACTCGGCCTGGTGGAAAAAGTTTATGTAGCCACAATATATAACAAACACGCTTCTGTACCTGCCGAAAACTAATTGAACGGCGTATTGTTCATCCTGTTTTTTGCGCTATCTTTAAGTTTAATTAATCTGCCCTAAACTTATCTGTATACCTATGCAAACTACAACGATCGATCAAATTATAACCGAACTGGAAACCATCATTGCCGATGCCATACAAACCGGCAGCCGGGCCGGGTATTTTGCGGCCCTGTACCACAAAGTAACCTGTAAAGTAAAGGAGGGCATATTGGCCGGCGAGTTTGAGGATGGCAAAAGAATGGAGCAACTGGATGTTACTTTTGCAAGCCGTTATATTACGGCCTATCACCAATGGCAGCAAAAACAGCAACCATCGGCATCATGGGTGCTGGCTTTCAGCATATTTAATAAACCCCGAAAAATGGTGCTGCAGCACTTGCTTATTGGCATGAACGCGCACATCAACTTTGATTTGGGCGTTGCAGTAGTTGAAACCGCCCGGGCCTATAACCAGCCGCTGGCACAGGTGCATAACGATTTTAATGCCATCAACACCATCCTGTCGGCCCTCACTTATGAGGTTATTAGCGAGCTTAACCAGGTATCGCCTTTAATGTCATTAGCCGGTTTGCACGCGCAAAACAACTCCATCCTTATTCAATTTGCGCTTGGTAACGCCAGGGACGGCGCCTGGTGCTTTGCCGAAGACCTTTACACAAGAACAGGCCAGGATTACCTTAACCTGGTAACAAGCCGCGATGCCGATATCAACAAACTTGGCCGGGGAATTGTTGCCCCGGTAGGTTTATTAAGTTTCACCGTATGGATCATTCACTTATTTGAATGGAGAAATCCATCGAAGATAACCACAGTGCTGAATGAGTATAAAAAGGCTTATTTGAAGGTGAACTGATTTATTGAGGTAAAGGTTTAAACATCTCGTGCATATATTGGGTAAATGACTTATCGCCTGCTATTTCCAGCAACACGCACCTGCAACAAATTCCGTATCTTTGCGGCACAATGCAATTAACAGGAGAGAAAACAGCGGTTTGGGAAAAGGGTTATAACAATTACGGCCCGTGGCTTAAAGAAAAATACAAAGGCCACCGGGTATTTAAAGTAATTGTTGATGGCGGTTTTACCTGCCCCAACCGCGATGGCAGCAAAGGCTATGGCGGCTGCACCTATTGCAATGTTGATTCATTTACCCCATCGGTAAGCCGCAATGCCCCTACCGTGCGCCAACAGGTGATGGAAGGCATGGAGCGTGCCCGCAAAGGTAACAAAGCCGATAAATTTATCATCTATTTTCAGCCCAATACCAATACCTATGCCCCTGCGCATTATTTAAAAATGATGTACGATGAGGCGCTGAGCTACGGCACCGAAGATATTGTTGGCCTGAGCGTTGGCACCCGCCCCGACTGTATTGATGCCGAAAAAATTGCCCTGCTTGAAAGTTATACCGATAGGTTTGACGTGGACCTTGAAATGGGTATGGAGTCGATATACAACGAAACCCTGGGCCAGATAAACCGTGGCTGTAATCACGAGGAATTGGTAAAAGCCCTTAAACTGGTTGAAAATAGCAAACTTGATATTTGTGTGCACACCATTTTTGGTTTCCCCTGGGAAACACATGAAATGATGCTTAAATATGCCGATGAGATAAACCGTTTCCCGCAGATAAAATTTGTAAAATTCCATCACCTGCATATTGTAGAGGGATCGGTAATGGGTGTGAAATACAAACGCGAGCCGTTCAAACTATTCGGAATTGAGGAATACGCCGACTTTTTATGCGAACTACTCCCCCGTGTTCGCCCCGATATCGTGATCCAGCGACTGTTTGGGCTAAGCGACCGCGAACTACTGATAGCACCAAACTGGGGTTTAAAAAAATCAGAGATCCAGTATTATATTGATCAAAGAATATTGAGCCGGGGCGTGGTACAGGGGAGTGCATTAGGTTTGTGATCAAATCTATTTTGACTTAACCCGAATGAGTTATTTATAAAATATTTTCTGTGAAGCTTTAAATTCGTTGTTAACATAAAACAGCCTGGTATTCACTGTGCCATTTGGGTTATAAATGATTTTCGTAATAACATCATACGGTTCATTGTCTTTGTAATCATACCTAACTTTTTGTACACATTGTTGAACGTTATTATATTTATACGATCTGAACGGCGCGCCCTCTCGCAACACAGTTATTATTTTTTTATCGGCAGCAGTATCTGTTTTTAATGTATAAGAATAGTTAATTCGCTTCTCTGGCCCCATAAAATCTATTTTCTCCAGTATGTTGTTTGCATTATAATGAAAAACGTTAGATATGTACAAGTACTTATTTTCGGAGTTTCGGGCTATTTTTAAAACATTGCCCTTTGAATCGAATTCCCTTTTCTGGCTGTAGTGAAACACGCTGTCGGCATCGTACGTAATATTAAGAGTTAATTGTCCAGAACCGTTATAAGCAAACTCCGTGATGCTTACATAATTTTTGAGCGGGCCTTTATGATCAAACTTAACATAGTCGGTTCTTTTTTCAACCAGGCCAAGGCCATTATAGGTGTACAAATATTTATAGGTGGATGAGTTGAGCTTGTTACATTTTTCTTCCTGCAAGATTTGGCCAGCACTGTTATATTGATAATCAATTGTTTCAAACAGCGTCGAATCGGTTCCCCCGGCTTTATTTTCCTCGTATTGCCAGATTTCCTTGTGTTTTATGTTATTTACCTGGATAAACTTATCTGGCGAAAAGCTTTCATGTAATAAGGTTTCCACGATGGTTTGCTTTGGTTCAAAATCGTCCTGAAGCAGGTTCCTAACAAATTGTGGAGTTCCCTGAAGATCTGAACGATATTGAGCCCACAGGTTATTAAAACTATTAAGTAAAATAAGCAACAGTAAAAATTTGCGCATAAAGGTTTTAGTATAGTCCTAAAATATAAATTATTTCGCAAAGCAATGTTAGAGCAGGGTTATTTTAGGTTACAAGCCTTAATCCATTGCCGCCAAGTAAACCAGCGACTTCCCTTTGGTACCAGTTTTGTTAACCCATAGTTGAAAAATCCCGTATAAAAATTTTAACTTAGATACGTTTTGTCACAAAGAGCGCAACAAAATTACATTCCAGCATTAACCGGTGTACGCGCAATGGCTGCTTACCTGGTTTTTATATCGCATTTTGCGTATGTTTTTGATGAAAAATTTCCTCACTCTGTGCAACGCTTCTTTAACGAGTTCCACATTGGGGTTACCATTTTCTTTGTACTATCGGGCTTCTTAATTGCTTTCAGGTACTTTGATAGTTTTAAGCTTACTAAAGATTGGTTTAAGCAATACCTTAAAAACCGGGTAGCACGTATATATCCTATGTACGCTATTTTAACCATCGGCGCTTTCATTGCTTTTTATTTTACCAACAATCAAACGGTTACCGCCGGGCACAACCCGGTAGCCATGTTCCTGATGAACATTGTTTTTTTGCGTGGCTTTTTTGATCAGCTTAAGTTTACAGGGGTAGCCCAGGGCTGGTCGCTCACGGTCGAAGAATGCTTTTACTTTTCGGCACCTTTCATATTCCTGGTAGCCACCAGGTACAAAAAGTTTTACATTCAGCCTGTGGCCGTTACCTGCCTGGGCGTTGCGCTTGTATTAATATTCAGCCATGTTAACTGGTATGGCTTTTTTGGCAACTTCACTTTCATGATGTTATATACCTTTTTGGGCAGGTGTTTTGAGTTTTTCGCTGGTATACAACTCGCGCTTATAGTGCGCAGGCAGAAGCCGGATGGTAACAGTAAAAAGAAACTAACTTACGTTGGCTTTTTCATGATTTTTGTTTGTGTATGGATCATGTCTTTATTGCCTATTCCAAAAGGACAGGAAGCCGGCCTGCATAACCCACTGGGTATCATCACCAATAATTACCTGCTGGCATTATCAATAGCGTTGTTTTTTTATGGCATCCTTAGCGAAACAACCCTGTTAAAAAAAATACTGGCCACCCGGTTTGTGGAATTGCTTGGCAAAAGTTCCTACATATTTTACCTGGTACACCTGGGCTACATGTACAACTTTTTACATTTTGGTTTTAACTGGCTAAATGATTACACATTTACACTTTACGACAAGTGGGGGGTCGACTGGAATTCGCCGTTTCAATATGATAGTTTGAACCTTCTGTATGCTTTTATCGTTTTAAATATAATTTCTATCACGTTGTTTAAACTTATTGAAGAACCGTTAAATCATTATATCCGTAAATCAGACTTCCTGATAAAAAACAAATCGCTTAAGACCGAAAATGAGCCGGCAAATATCAATGCTTAGTAGATATATTATGGTGAAGAACCTAAAAAAATATTTGATTTTAATTCTGGCTTTATCGGCTTTTCAGCAGGTATTTGCACAGCACGATTCTCCGGTCAACTCCAAAACATCTAACGGTGGAGGTGAAGACGAGGTATCAACCACATTAAACATTAACAATAAGGATGGTATTTTTAACTCCGTAGCATCATTTACTTTCGATGTAAAAAACACCTATAATACCGACCAGGAAGGTACCGTATCGTACCTCCTCACCGATGAAAAGGGCATAAAAATCAAAACACTTTCAAAACCGGTAAAAGTTGGAAAAAAAAGCGAGGAACGCTACAGCTTTGAAATTCCGGCCCTTAAAAGCGGGTTTTACAAGCTTAATATGATGATCAACGTATCCGATTATGACGATACCACCCGCCGTGCTTTTGGCATCAGGCCCGATGAGATCAAATCGGCTTATCCAAAGCCTACAGATTTTGACAGCTTTTGGGCCAACGCCAAGGCCGAACTGGCCAAGGTGAAGCCGCAATTTAAAGTGACGGAGGACCCATCACAAAACACCGATAACCGCAGGGTTTTTCTTATCGAAATGAAATCGTTGGATAACCTGACTATTCGGGGCTGGATGACGATTCCCAAAAACAACAATAAAAACAAGCAATTTTCAGTACTTTTAGGGTTGCCGGGCTACCAGGTTAGTTTGCAACCCATTGTAGGGCGCGACGATGACCTGGCGATTATTACCTTAAATACCAGGGGCCAGGGCAACAGCCGCGATGTTATACATACCGAACGCGATGCCTTTATATCGCACAACATTGAAGACAAAGATAAATATGTAATGCGCGGTGTAATTATGGATTGCGTGCGCGCGGTTGATTTTATTTATTCGCGTAAGGAGTTAAGGCACGACCAAATTATAGCTACCGGTGGCAGCATGGGCGGTTACCTGGCTATTGCGCTTGCCGCATTAGATAAGCGGGTAACTATTTGCTCGGCCCAAAACCCTATCCTGAGCGATGTGCACAATTTGGCTGGCGCGGTTGAGTGGCCGATAAAAGATATCAGAAAATATGTGGCCGGGAAACCCGGTGTAACATTTGAGCAGGTTTTGCATAACATGGAATATTACGACTCCAAAAACTTTGCAACTAATATTAAGTGCCCCATTTTACTTGGCTTAGGGCTGCTTGACCCTTATGTGCCCCCCGCTAACGGCTTTGCAGTTTACAACTCATTAAATACCGATAAAAAAGTAATGGTTTATAAAGACCTGGGGCACGAAGTGAGCCAAAAATATAAGGATTACGAAGGCGCCTGGATGCGCGATACCTTTGGATTATTTTAAAAATTAAGCCTATGGACAAAATCATGACCTTCAACAAAAAGCTATTTAAATACCTGCTTGCAGTGGCAATACTAATAGCTTTTGCACCGCGCAACAGCTATGCAGATGGCTTTCCGGTACGGCCGGGCCGGTTTATTTTATCGCCATCAGTAAGTTACTTTTTTGCCAACAAACAATTCGACTCAACAAGTCACCGGCGGGCATTTGATAATAACGGGCGTTTTCATTCTGTTAGTTACGCGTTTTATAGTGAATATGGTATCAGCAGAAAGTTTACACTATCTGCCCTGGTGCCCTATTCCATGAACTACTTTAATACCGATAGTATAACACATGCCATTACCACGTCGGGATTGCAGGATATTGAAATTGGCATTAAATATTACCTGGCCAACATCAATTACAAATATTACTTCAGCATAAAAGCTACCGGCATTATACCTACCTACCACAACAACGCAAGCCTGGGTTACGGTTATTATGGTTCCGAGCTTAAACTGGCCTTTGCCGGCAGCGGGCATTTGTTTGGTAAACAAAGTTATTTTGTTGCCGAAAATGCGGTGCGCGAATATTTTGGGAGCGAATCTGTTTTCCAGGACAGGTATAACCTCACATACGGGCTAACGCTCGATAAAAAATTCAAAGAGCAGCTATCAATAAGTATTGGCGGTTTTTATGCAACCAGTGGTAATTCATTGATCAATCCTAACCCTATTATATCGGCCAATCCAAATACCAGTAAAAACTTCGCGTTTAACCAGGTATCGGTAAGTTACGGGCACGCATTCAGTAAAAACTTATCTTTGTTTTTAACTGGCGGAACGTTTATAACCGGCCGCAACACAGGTGCAGGGACCAGTCTTTCGGCATCGCTGAATTACCGGTTAGATACGAGGTAATATTAATATATTTAAGCTATAAATGATGACCGGCCTAAAATCGTATATCCTACTATTACTGTCTGCCATATTTTTAGTGGTTTGCAGTACAAATACAAAAGCAACCGTTCACAAGCCTAAAGCCGGTGACGAGGTATCAACCACGCTTGTAACAGGCAGTAAGGATGGTATTTTTAGCAGCCGCGCCAGCTATACCTTTAATGTAAAAAATGCCACAGATGCGCCGCAAACAGGCACAGTATCGTATATAGCCGTTACACCTGCCGGGGTTACAGTTGCAAAAGAAAGCAGGATGGTAAATCTATCCAAACACAGTAATAACAGCTTCGATTTTACCGTACCAGAGCAAAAGCCGGGCTTTTACAAGATCAATTTCATGATCAATGTATCTGATTATGATGATACAACACGCCGCGTGTTTGGCGTCCGTCCGGAAGAAATTCAATCGCAACATGGCCGCCCTGCGGATTTTGACAGTTTTTGGCAAACTACCAAAAACGAATTGGCCACGGTTAAGCCGCAATTTAAGATGACCGAAAAAACCGAGCAAGAAACAGAAAACCGCAAGGTTTATTTGATAGAGATGCGCTCACTGGATAATATCACAGTTCGCGGCTGGCTAACAATTCCTAAAACCACCATCAGGAACAGACGCTTTACAACCCTTTTGGCATTGCCTGGCTACCAGGTTGATTTAAAACCCATGTTAGGCGAGGACAATGACATCGCCATAATTACCCTTAATGTGCGCGGCCAGGGCAACAGCCGTGATGTAATTCATCCTAAAAGACCTGATTATATTAGCCTGAACGCCGAGGATAAAAACAAATATGTACTTCGTGGCGCCATTATGGATTGTATCCGCACCATTGATTTCATTTACTCGCGGCCCGAGCTCGACCCTAAGCGTATTGAAGTATCGGGTGGCAGCCTGGGCGGTTTTCTCGCTGCTGCGGTAGCGGGGTTGGATAATCGCGTGCAACTCGTATCATCACAAAATCCTATCCTGAGCGATATCCGCAACCTTCCCAACCAGGAAGACTGGCCCATGTATGATTTGCACAAATACGCAGGCGAAAAAGGGATTAAATTTGATAAAGTATTGGATAACCTGGATTACTTCGACATCAAAAACTTTGCGCAAAACATTCAAACCCCCATACTGCTGGGTATCGGCTTGCTCGACCACCTGGCACCGCCCAATAACGAATATGCTTTTTACAACCTTATTCCCGGCAAGTACCGCAGGATAATGGTTTTTAAAGACCTTGGCCACGAAGTGCCCACGGCATATATCATGAAAGACGGCCATATGATGCGTGATAAGTTTGCGTTGTTTTAAAATGCTAAAATGCTCCCGCGGGTTTAGCATAGCGTAACCCGTGGTTACTAATAATTTAAGCTTCCAGCTTAAATTAATCGCCCGATTTTATATTTTAGCTACCATGAGCCGCAACTATAAATTCAGGGACCACGAATGCCTGTATTTTGTAACTCTTACCGTTGTAAATTGGATTGATGTATTTACCAGGAGAGAATATAAAAACATCATTGTTGACAGCCTTAAATACTGTATCAAGCATAAAGGGTTAAATTTACACTCCTGGGTAATAAGGGATGGATTCGGGGCAAACGCATCTAAATAGTTAACGGCTATAAGCTGTTATTTAATAATAGTTAAGGGAATAAGCTTATGGCGTCGGAAAGATATAAGCATCAAACGCTACCTTGTTTTTATTGGCTGATCCCGGTTAAATGACTCAGGTGCCAAAGGGACTTGTGTTGGCCAACAACAGGCACAAATATTTGGATGTGCCTAAATTGCACGATCAGTTTAGTGTTAACCATGTTAAAATATAAAATATTGACTATTAGGTATTTATAAAAAATATATTTGAAATATGTTAAGTTATGTTAACCCAATTAGATGCGTTTGCACTGGGGATTGATTAATAAACACGGGTTACGCTTCGCTAAACCCGCGGCAGCTTGTTTTAAAACACATTACAACAAATCCTTCAGGTGCTTATAGTTAGCCTTAACAGTGTCCAACACCTCGTCCATATGGCCGTTAAGCATTAGTTTGGTCATTGATACCGCCATGCCTGCAACCTGTTTCAGTTCAATTTTCGGTGGCATGGCCAGGGCATTAGGGTCGGTAAAAACGTTTACCAGCGCTGGGCCGTCAAAAGCAAGGGCGTCGCTTAGTGCCTGCGTTACCTGGTCGGGCTCGGTGGCCGTAATACCCTTAATTCCCATGGCTTGTGCAACCTGCGCAAAATCGGGGTTGTACATATCGGTTTGCCAATCGGGCAGGCCGGTAACTTCCATCTCCAGCTTTACCATGCCCAATGAGCGGTTATTAAAAACAATAATTTTAACAGGTAATTTATACTGAACGATGGTTGCCAGATCGCCCAGAAGCATCGAAAGGCCTCCGTCGCCGCAAAGGGCAATCACCTGCTGCCCTGGCCGTGAAAGCGCCGCGCCTATAGCCTGGGGCATAGCATTGGCCATCGATCCGTGGTTAAAGGAACCTATCATTTTGCGTTTGCCTGTGGCATTAATATAGCGCGAGCCCCATACGCATGACATGCCCGTATCTACAGTAAAAATGGCATCATCAGCGGCAAGTTTATCCAGCACATGGGCTACAAACTCGGGGTGAATTTTGTCGGTTTCGCCGCTGTCATCTACATAGGTTTGCATTTTGTCTTTTACATCGGCATACACTTTTAACTGGGCCTGCAAAAAGCTGTCATCCTGTTTTTTAGTAATGAGCGGCAGCAGCGCTCCTACAGTATCTTTCACGGTACCGCATAAACCAATATCAATTTTGGCACGGCGGCCAAGCCGTTCGGGCCTAATATCCACCTGTACTATTTTACAATCCGCAGGCATAAACGGTGTATACGGAAAATCGGTACCCAGCAGGATCAGCAGGTTGCACTCATGCATGCTGTGATAGGCCGATGGCAGGCCAAGCAGACCCGTCATGCCCACTTCGTTGGGATTATCATATTGGATATCCATTTTAGCACGAAAAGAATAGGCTACCGTAGCGTTCAGTTTTTGCGATAACTCCACCACTTCGTCATGCGCATCGGCAGCACCTATACCACAAAATACAGTAATTTTATTATACCGGTTAATTAATGTGGCCAACTGCTGCAAATCGGCATCTGTGGGGCGGACAATAGGAGCCGGATTGAAGTTTTGGATTGATGTTTCGATATCAACGGCATCCATGCCCGATAAATCACCCGGCAGGCCGATTACGGCAACGCCTTTTTGATGCAATGCGCTTTGGATACCAGCCTGCAACATCCGTGGCAATTGTTTAGGCGTAGTGGCTATCTGGTTATAGTAGCTGCAATCATCAAACAATTTAATGGTATTGGTTTCCTGGAAATAGTTTGTGCCAAACTCAAAGCTGGCAATTGTTGATGCAATAGCTATAACGGGCGCGCCGGAGCGGTGGGCATCATATAATCCGTTTATTAAATGTACATGACCTGGCCCGCTGCTGCCTGCGCAACAGGCAAGGCCATTTAATTGCGCTTCGGCACCGGCGGCATAGGCACCGGCTTCTTCATGCCGAACATGGATCCACTGAATGCTGCCTTCGCGCCTTACGGCATCATTTACTTCGTTAAGGCTATCACCTGTTACCGCGTAAATTCTTTTGATGCCGGCATCTGCCAGCATCTGTACCAATTGGTCTGCAACTTTTTTTGCCATGTTAATTTTGATTATCTCTCGTATAGATTAACCAAATTACAAGGCAAGGGTTTTCAATTTATCCCTTGTTGCAGATAAAACATTTCAGGATGCGATCAGGCTTTTTGCTTATAAGCCACCGAAACATTTTTTAACTTCTCTATAATTTCGTTCAGTTTCATGGGCTTGGCTATATAATTATCCATACCGGCCTGCAGGCAAATTTCTTTATCTTCGGCCATGGCATTAGCCGTCATGGCGATTATGTATGGCTGTGGCCGTCCATTTTTCCGGATGTGTGAAGTTGCTTCAAGCCCGTCCATACCGGGCATTTGGATATCCATTAATACTACATCAAAATCATTCTTCTCTATCTCATTTAAAACTTCAACCCCGTTTTGAACCATACCCGGCATATAGCCCAGCTTGTTTAAAATGCGCTGTATCAACTTTTGGTTTATAAGATTATCTTCGGCAACAAGTATCTTAAGCGGATTTTGCGCTGCAAAATCAACCGAAAGTATCTGTTTGCTTTTATCTTCAAGCAACGAATTGTTATTATTTAAATTTAAGGCTATTTGCAGGCTGCTGTATAAATACTGCTGTTTAACAGGTTTTATTAAAATGGCCGCAAATAATCCCGGGAACTTTTTTCTGCTCTCATCGCCTATTGAGCTGAGCATGATTATAGGCATTAACTGGTTAATGTCCTTTATCGCTCTGGTTAGGCCCACACCATCCATCCCAGGCATCTCCATATCGGTAATAACTAACTGTATGCTATTTTCTTCCTCCAATTGGTTAAGGGCATCTTCGGCAGATGTAGTTGCAGTAACCCTCATTTCCCAGTTCTCCAGCTGGTTTTTCAAAATCTTAAGGTTTGTTCTATTATCATCTACAATTAATACATGTACCCCTTTAAAACCAACGGTTGTATACATATCATCGTTGGGCGCCTTAGCATTACTTACACCGGCATTGATAGTAAAATTAAAAACCGAGCCTTCTGATGGCAGGCTTTGAACCCATATTTCGCCGCCCATAAACTCAACAAGTTTTTTACTAATTACTAAACCAAGGCCGGTACCGCCATATTTTCGCGTGGTTGAAGAATCTACCTGGCTAAAAGGTTTAAATAAATTTGACAACTTATTTTCCGGAACGCCAATACCGGTATCCTTCACACTAAAGCCAATCAGTATATTACCGTCATGAGGTTTTGATGCAGCAAATACTCTTATAAATATTTCGCCTTTCTCGGTAAATTTTATGGCGTTACTTACCAGGTTTATCAATACCTGTTTAAGTCTAAGCTCATCGCCCACAATACATGCCGGTACATCTGCATCAATTTCATAAATTAAATCAACATGTTTTTCAGCAATTTTTGTCGAGAACACATCCATCACATTTTCTATACTTTTACGAAGCACAAAATCCTCGTGCTCAATTTCAATTTTTCCTGATTCGATTTTTGAAAAATCAAGGATATCGTTGATCACATTAAGCAGGCTTTCGCCGCAGTTGATAATCGTATCGGTATACTCGCGCTGCTCGCTGTCAAGGTTGGTTTCGGCCAGTAATGACCCCATTCCTATAACACCATTCATCGGCGTGCGTATTTCGTGGCTCATAGTAGCCAAAAAAGTACTTTTGGCCAGGTTGGCTTTTTCGGCCTCTTCACGTGCCAAATGCTCCTGGTGCTTTTGCTCGGTAAGCTGTTGGTTAAGTGTTTTCAAATCATCGGCCTGCTCAAGCAGTTTATCTGATTTTATAGTTAACTCGGTGTTTAAAGAATATAACTCTTCTGATTGCGCTTTCAATTCTTCGGCCTGCGCCTGCAACTCTTCTGATTGCGACTGTAGTTCTTCGGCTTTATTGGCAATTTCGGCAGTCCGCTCCTTAACCTGTTTTTCAAGCTCAATCTTTTGCTTGTTAATACTGTTAATCCGACGCCGATAATAGGAATAAATACTGGCAACAAACGTGAGCCCGGCTAAAATCCGGAACCAGAGGGTTTGCCAGAATGGAGGGGAAATAATGATTTGAACAGACGCATCCTTTGGGTTCCAAAAACCATCGTTATTTGATGCTTTTACCCTAAATGTATAAGTTCCAGGGTCGAGATTGGTGTAAGTGGCCCTTTTTGTGGCATCGGCATTTGTCCAACCGGTATCAAAACCTTCCAACTTGTAGGCGTACCTGTTATTTTCGGGGATTACATAATTCAGCGCGTTGAATTCAAAAGTGAGCGATGTTTGCCGGTAATTTAAATGCAGCTGCTTTGTTAAAGAAATATCGGTTTTTAATATCGAATCCTTTTGACCCGGAACGATGGTTTTGTTAAAAATCTGAAGCCCGGTAATAAAAACTGGCGGAAGGAAAGTGTTGATTTTTATATTTTTTGGATAAAAAGTGGTGAGCCCTTTGGTACCGCCAAAAAACATTTCACCATCTTTCGCCCTTAAAAATGAGTTGGATTCAAATTCAATTCCCTGTAGTCCGTCATTAATATTAAACTTTTTATAGGTGTGCTTATCCGGGTTAAACATAGACAGGCCATCATTAGCCGATACCCACAGGTTTCCAAACTCGTCTTCGGTTATGCCCTTAATTACATCATCAACCAGTCCGGGCTGTTTACTATAAGGTGCAAACACGTTTTTTGCAGCATCAAAAAGATACAGCCCCGATTGCCCTATCCAAAGCCGCCCTTTATGATCGGTAAATATTACCCGGATGTCGGGTTTTTTACCAGGACCATTAAAGTAATGCGAAAAACGTCTGCTTTTTAGGTTATAGCAGTTTAAACCGCCATCATCGCCGCCAAACCAAACGTTGCCTGCCTTATCCTGGTTAATTACAAATACATTATTGCCCAAAAAGCTGGTTACGCCGTCCGGGTCTGTGGTAACGCGCCTGAACTGATGGGTTTTGGCATCAAGCAGGTTAAGCCCGCCGCCAAAGGTGCCTACCCATAGGTTGCCTTCGCTATCCTGGAATGTTTTAAATACCATATCCGAGCTGATAGTTGTTTTATCGGCCGGATTGTTTTTAAAACGGATAAACTTGTTGCTTCCGGGACGAAGCAGGTTAAGCCCCCCGGCCCAGGTACTTATCCACAGGTTTTTATCCTTGTCTTCGGTAATATCAAGTACCGCGTCGGATCCAATGCTGGCCGGGTCAGCTTCACTATATTTAAAATGTTTAAAAGATACCTTTTGACGGTTAAAAAGGTTTAGCCCGCCGCCATCGGTGCCAATCCAAATATTGCCCTTGCTATCTTCGCAAAATGATTTAACATCGCTGAAACTTAAACTATTGACATCCTTTTCCTGCCGGTAAACATTAAACCTGTTGGCCGCCGGGGTATATAAACTGATACCGCCGCGGCCTGTACCTACCCATAAATTGCCCTGGTTATCTTCAAACAAACCCGACGCCGAAGTTTGGGCCAGGCTGGTTGGATCATAAAATTTATGATTGTAATGATAAAAATTATCACCTGACGGGTTATAAAGGTTAAGCCCCCCGTTTATTGTTCCTATCCAAACGCGGCCCTCATGGTCAATAAGCAGGCCCGAAAGCGCTATTTCATCACTCGAAAGACTGCCTTCTGCCCCGGGGATATGCTTATATTGTTTGAATGAATTGTTTTGCGGATTGAAAACCACTAAGCCGGCGGTTTTGGTAGCAAGCCAAAGTTTGCCGTCATGGGCTTGCTGCATAAATTCTATATCGTTGCCGGTGGGGCCAAATTGATTTTTAACCAGGCTGAATTTTTTTGTGCGCCGGTTGTACAAATTTAAGCCCGAATCTGTTGCTATCCAAAGCCGGTCCTGCTTGTCTTCAAAAATATAATTAACCGCGCCTGCGCTAATGCTGTTGCTATCTTTTTTGCGGTGGGTAAAATGTGTAAACTGTTGCGTTTGCCGGTTAAATATATCAAGGCCGCCATCTTCAGAAGCAACCCATAAAGTATGTTGCCTGTCTTCTAAAATACAATCTATCATGTTTCCACGAATGCTATTACTATTTTTAGCATCATGAGTGTAGCGTGTAAATGAATTGGTATATGGATTAAAGCTATTTAGCCCATTTAATGTACCTATCCATAAAACCTTCTTGCTGTCTTCATAAATATACTTGATCAGGTTATCACTCAGGCAGTGTTTATCGCCAGGGATATAACGATAAACAACCATTTGCTGCCCATCGTAACGGTTTAAGCCATCCTGGGTACCAAACCACATAAAACCCCGGCTATCTTGCCGGGTTGCAAATACATAACTATTTGACAGGCCTTGCTCTATGCTGATTTGCTTGAATTTTATTTCGGGCGCTTGTGTTTTGCCTATTGTGGGGTATAAAAGGCACGCAAGCGCTATGAGCCCGAAAACCAAACACGTACACCATCTGTGCGGTTTAATCATCACTATAATAAATATAAAAGTTTTTTTTAGGTTTAGCTATTTGCTGTCTTTTTATACGTTAACTATCAAGTAAAGTTAGCATTAAGTAAAATTTTACATATTTAATAAAAAATTGACACTTAAGCACATAAGCCAGTTAAAACCAGTTTGTATCATTGTGCATTAATTAAGATATGTATTATGGGACGCATAGTTATTGTAGCATACAAACCCAAGCCGGGCAAAGCCGGGGAGTTAAAAGAACTCACCAAAATCCATGTACCGCGTTTAAGGGCTGAGGGGCTGGTTACTAATCGTGAAGCTATAATTATGGAAGCAGCCGATGGTACAGTTGTGGAAGTTTTTGAATGGCTTTCTGCAGATGCCATCAGGCAGGCGCACGCCAATCCTGTTGTACACCAGTTATGGGCAGAGTATGCCGAAGTGTGCGATTATATAAACTTAAGCAGCCTTGCCGAAGTAGGAAATATGTTTGCGGAGTTTAATGCCGTGGATTAATGGGCGACCATTACTGCTTAAAAAAAGCCAATGCATCAAACTTATTAACTGCAGGCCAACAAATTGGGTATTTTATTGTTGGGCTGCAATTAAATATAAATACTGATACACTTTAACACCAGGAAATATGAAATTCAATCTTGTAGCAATCATTGCAGTTTTAGCTTTTTGTTCGGTAGGACAGCGCTCGTTTGCCCACTCGAAAAAAAATACCATAACAACCTACGCGGTTACAATTGAGCCGGGCGAAGTACTGCCACAATTTCCGGGCGGGCAGGCGGGGCTTACCGCTTTTATCAAATCAAAATTGCGTCCTGTAAAGGGCGCGTCGGGCAAAGTGCTGGTATACTTTGTGGTGGAGAAGACCGGAAAACTAAATCATATTAAGGTGGTAAAAGGGCTTAATGCCGAGGCCAATAAAGAAGCGGTACGGGTTATCAAACTTTCGCCAAAATGGAAGCCTGGTTCGCAAAATGGCGTTGTGCGCAGGATAGCCTATACTACTCCGGTGATTTTCAGTTAAATCCCCGGCTCATAAAGGTTTAAAAACAAAAAAGGCAAACTTGCTATAAGTCTGCCCCTTTTTTATGTACCAATATATAGTGAAGCCTTTAAACGGCTGCTTGTTTTTGTAGTGTTTGTTACCTATAGTTCTTAATTATTCTACGCCTTAATATTTAATCCGTTACTCCAACAGGATACCGGGCTTTCAGCCTTGAGCATTCTGCTTTAAGCTTTACTATTACCTGTAAATAATGGTTAATATCTGGTAGGTACCAAAGTATAATTGCAGTAACCTGCTTTTTATAAGTTCTATGTTTTCCTTTTTCATGACCGTATTGTTTGATTGACATGTCAAAGGTACCGCGCATAGCAAGGCGCATCAATCTCAATAAATCGGTTTTAACAACCAATTTTTCCGGTGATAGGTTATTACCGTCAGCCGATAGTCATAACGGTGATTTGGGCAAGTTAATTTGGAGAGAATTTTATTGAAGCTGCTTAAACTCCGAAGGATTATTACCGGCAAAGCGTTTAAAAAAACGACTGAAATGCGAACTGTTGTCAAAGTTCAGCCGCTCGGCAATTTCCTTGATACTTAAACCGGATGAGGAGAGCAGGTATTGCGCCTCCAGGTACATCCGGTTATGGATAACATGCAGGGCGTTTTGGCCAGTCTCGGCCTTTACAATTTCCGTTAAATATTTTGCCGAAATAAACAAAGCATCTGCATATTCCTGCACTGTTTTAAGGGTAAGAAACTGATCCTCCACCAGCTTTTTAAATTTATAAACCAGCTGATATTGTTTGCTGAGGTGGCGGGTTGAATGCAGCAGGCAGTTTTCGCAGGCCCGGTTCATTTCATATAACAAATCGGTAAGCAGTAATCGCAGAATAGGCAAATGGAAAGCGCCTTTTTCCCGGCTTTCATCACTTATTTTTTCATAAAGGGTTTTTAACGAGGCGCAGCTTTTTTGCGACAGACCATAAATTGGCGGGTAATCGGGGTTAACCTCCAGCAGGTTATCCAGTATGTTTTCTTTAAGCAGGTTGTTGGTCAGGAATTCTTTTTTAAACAATACCTCGTACAATAACAAATCGGGCGAGGCATCTTCAAAGGAAGTTATAAACTGGGGCGATACCAGGTGGATAGAATTGGTATACACCTCGAACACGAAGTGGCCGATTGTTTTTTTACAGCTACCCCTTAAACATAAAATAACCGAGTAATAATCTGTTTTAACAGGCAGGCCATGTGTAAGGCCCGGCTGGTTATTGAGCACTGCAAAATCGTCCTGGTTCCAGCCATCGTTAATAATTCCAAAATCGGGCGCGTGATCACCTGCCGATGCCAGGTGCTTTTTTAGTGTCGATGGGATATCTAAAACGGTGATCTTATCGCTCATAAATTGGCTTTATTCCTGCTCAACCCAGTTACCGTCGTCTTTAATGATGCCTATAAGTTCATCTAAAGCGTTTGCCGCGCTGATGTTTTTCTTTACGGCTTCTTTACCACGGTAAAGGGTGATTTTATCTGTGCCCGAACCAACGTAGCCATAATCGGCATCCGCCATTTCGCCGGGACCATTTACGATGCAGCCCATAATACCAATCTTCAAGCCTTTAAGGTGACTTGTACGGCTGCGGATCATCTGCGTGGTAATCATCAGATCAAACAAGGTACGCCCGCAACTTGGGCAACTGATATATTCTGTTTTGGAGATACGTGACCGCGTGGCCTGCAAAATACCAAAAGCGGTAGAAGTGATCACTTTGGTATCAACCCCAGGCGCATCAATCCAAATGCCGTCACCAAAACCATCAACTAATAAAGCGCCGAGGTCGGTGGCGGCGTAAAGCTGTAATTTAGATGTGAGATTTGAGATATGAGATGCGAGATCAGCTTCACTTCCGGACTCAAATTTAGATTTGAGATTTGAGATTTGAGATTTGAGATCAGCTTCACTTCCGGACTTTCCGACTTCCGGACTTTCGGACTCAAATGCATAACTTCTTCTCACTATAACAGGCACTTCCAGGCCAAGTTCCTCCATTTTAAAGAAGAATGAACGCTGATCGGCCATGCCGTGCAGGGCGTTGGTTTCTAAAACAAACACCAACGAATTATCAAACGGTAATAAGCCAAATTCCTCCGAATCAATATCTTCCGGAAACAGCGTCACCAGGTTTAATGCTGATGTTTTGTTGGTGGCCCCGATATATTCCTTCAGTGTAAATAATGGGTGGCAAAGGGTTTTATCGGCCAGTTTTAACCATGTTCGGTAGTTATAAAGCTGTTTTAAATTGCCCGGTAAATTAAACGATGGCAACTCATCTGCCAGGTAAACAAAATCAACCGATTGCTCGGCCATGTTGTATTTATCCAGCAGGGGCGAGTAGATATAACCGGCATCCGCCATAATACCAGGATCTTTCAGGTTCTTTTTTGACAGATCAAGCACCACCCTTGGCACCATGTACCCGCCAATGAAAGCATTAGCTTCGTAGGTGTGGCGTTTTTTGTATTCGTAGGGATTATGGGTGGTGAGTAGTGAGTGGTGAGCAGTGAGTGGTGAATAGCTTGCATCGATTGCAGCTTCTTGATTTTTGGCTCTTGATTCTTGATTCTTTCTTAAAGAGTATCGCTTCACCAACTCAATAGCCACGGGTGCTTCTGCCTCCGGTTCTTCGGTTAATGATACGCGGACGGTATCGCCAAGGCCGTCTTCTAATAAGGTGCCGATGCCTACGGCTGATTTTATGCGGCCATCTTCGCCGTCGCCGGCTTCGGTTACGCCAAGGTGCAGGGGGTAGTTCATGCCTTCGGCAACCATGGTTTCTACCAGCAGGCGGTAGGCCTGCACCATTACCTGTGGATTGCTCGATTTCATGCTGATTACCAGGTTATAGTAATTCAGCGTTTCGCACATGCGCATAAATTCCATGGCCGATTCAACCATGCCTTGCGGGGTATCGCCATAACGGCTCATGATCCTGTCGCTTAAGCTACCGTGATTGGTGCCAATGCGCATGGCGGTGCCATACTCTTTGCAGATGTTTACCAGCGGTGCAAATTTTTGGTAAATGCGCTCCAGCTCGCCCTGGTACTCCAGGTCGGTATAATCAATCTGGTCGAATTTCTTTTTATCGGCATAGTTGCCGGGGTTAACGCGTACTTTTTCGACAATACGCGCGGCTACCTCAGCAGCATTTGGCGTAAAGTGGATATCGGCCACCAGGGGTACATTGTAACCACGGGCGCGAAGCTGTTTTTTTATCTCGGCCAGGTTTTTGGCCTCTTTAATGCTGGGTGCGGTAATGCGCACGTACTCGCATCCGGCATCAACCATGCGGATAGATTGCTCAACCGTACCTATGGTATCCATGGTATCGGTAGTGGTCATGCTTTGTATACGAATAGGGTTATTGCCGCCCATGGGCACATCGCCGATGTTTACCTCGCGGGTAACAAAACGCGAATATTGGGTTAACGAATTACAATAACGGCCTTGCAGCAATTTAACAGCATCAGTATTCATGCAGCGGATAATTAATAAGCTGCAAATTTAACGATTATGTTGGGGAATAAGTTGTTTGGATGTAAATGATAAATTAATGGGAGTTTAAGTTATGGGGAGGATAAAATGTATATTTTAGGGGCGCCAAAAAATGCCAGTTCAACAGAATTGGTTTGGGATGAATTGAAGTATAGGTGGGTGACGGTGAATTAAATATTGATTAATAGTGTCCCTTTAGTGATAGGATATAAACAATATCGCCGTCTATTTCATAAACTAATCTGTGTTCCTGATTGATCCTTCGAGACCATGCTCCAGACAATCCATGTTTTAATTGCTCGGGCTGACCTATACCACGATAAGGATTATTGGTTATAGCTTCAAGTAATTCCTTTATTTTTTTAATTGCCTGCTTATTTCCGCTCTTTTTGAAGTATACCAAATCCTCATCGGCTTGCCGGGTAAATTCTACAATCACAGGTCATCAATATTTACAACTCTCGTTTCTCCGCGTTTTACTTGTCTCCTGCTTTCTTGAATTTTAGCCACAAATTCAGGATCATATGGCTTTTCTTCTTCAAATGAAATTTTAAAAGCCTTCATGAAGGTTTTCAAAGCATCCAGTTGCTCTTTATTTTGCGGATGTACAATTAGCGTTTCCATATTCAAATTTAAGCATTTTATTGATTAAATTTGATGAATAAAGCCCCAATTTATAACTAATGATAAAGGCGAAAAAACCGCTGCAATTATTCCGATAACCGACTTTGAGGATTTATTACATAAGCGACATTTAACACTCGAAGTAACCGAAGGGTACAAAGGTATGATAGATAAAATGTTGGATGAGGAGGAAGATGATACAACCAAATACGTTTCCTTCGAAACCATCAAAGCCAAATTTCTGAAAGCCTGATTAATTATCCTCCCTCAAAACAACCTCTCCTTAATCACCAGCGTGCCGGCCATCATATCATGTAAACATTGCTGCTTCTTGTTAAAAAAGGCCAGCAGGTAGCCGATGAAAAACGTAAGTACCGAAAATATTTTGCAAAGGTTACGGGCTACGGCTTTGCCAAACGTAATGCGGTCGCCATTCATGTCCACTACTTTTATTTTAAGCATCTGTTTGCCATAGGTGGCCTGTTTGGCCGAACTTTCCATCACCATATGGTAAATGATCTTGGCAAATGGCACGCAGGCCAATAAGCCAAAGCTGGCGGTCATTCTTGTTTCTTTATCCTGCAATATCAATAATACCACCACAAAAATAACGATCACAAATGCGCCGAAAACTATAAACCAATCCAAAAACGAAGCCAGTAATCGCTGGTCGAAACTGCCAAAATACTGCATCAGCAACGCCGGCTTTTTAAAACCGAAAAGCTCCCGCAGCTCGGCAATTTCATGGGCTTCCTTGTAATCGGGCATTTCAGGAGTTTTTACAAAATCGGCCGGTTTTATTTTCCGGGCTTTTAGCTCATCAATACTGAAAGGCCCTTCGGGCTTACCATTGATCACTAAAATGTAATTTAAAGACATGTGCAGGTGCTTTTTATTAAGAATACTTTTGGCCTGAAAAGTTACAGTTTTAGTATCAAGTACTTTGCATATGGTTTAGAATTTCATTTCTAACTGCCTAAAAAATCTTGATACCTGATACTAAAACTTACTACTTCTTCCATCAAGTAACTTGCATTTTATTTAGGATTTCGCATTCAACTATCCAAAAAAATCTTGATACTTGATACTTGCGACTTGATACTATTCTACCATGCATTACGAGGACGAAACATTTACCAAAGCCCCTGCCGCGCAGCTTACCGGGCGCAACCATACGTACGAAAACTGTAAATTCATCAGCTGCGATCTGTCGCACGCCAACCTGTACGGTTTGGTTTTTATCGACTGCGTATTTGACGGCTGCAACCTGGCCCTTGCCGATGCAACCGACACCGGTTTCCAAAACATCCGGTTTAAAGATTGCAAACTAAGCGGGTTAAACTTTGGCAAAGCCCGCGACTTTCTGTTCGAAGTGTACTTTGAGAACTGCATTTTAGATAACGCCATCTTTTACAAAAAGAAAAACAAAAAAGGCCGGTTTACCGATTGCTCCATGACCGAGACAGACCTCACCGAAGCGGATTTAACCGAAGCTAAATTCATCAACTGCAACCTTAACCGGGCCTTTTTCAGCCGCACCATACTGAAGGGGGCCGATCTGCGCAGCTCCTACAATTACACCATCGACCCGGATGATAATATGATTAAAAAAGCCATATTCTCGCTCCATGGCCTCCCTGGCCTGCTGGCCAAATACGATATTAAAATTGAGGGATAATATTCTGGCAGATATTTAGTTATATGTATTCTTTGGGATAAACCTTATGCGAAAAATTGTACTGCTTGTTGAATTAGTGTTTTTAGCTAAAATCAACTATGGCCAAACTGTAGACCGTGTTGGAGCCTGCAATAAATTTAATATATTTAACAACCTTGTTTTAAAAGGCGATGTAAAAAAAGAAGAAGCCCAAAAGCAACTCCAGGAGGTTATTAAACAGATTAAACTCTGGGTTGTATTCAGAAACGAACTTTTAGAACCAAAAACGGAATGGATGTTTCCGCTAAAAGGCTATAATTATCGCGCCATTGGTGGCAACGGAGATGGCTATTCAGACAAAGGCTACAGATATCTTGACGGCAATAAACATGGTGCTCATCCAGCACATGATATTTTCATCAACGATAAGAACCAGGATTGCATTGATGACTATACTGGTAAACCCGTTGATGTACTGGCTGTTGATGATGGCACTGTAATAGCGTGCAGTGTTGGATGGGAACCCGCGAGTAATTTAAGAGGTGGAAAATTTATCTGGATTTACCATCCCGAAAAAAACTATTTTACATATTACGCCCACAATCAATACATCTATGTTAAACCCGGCGACGAAGTATACCAGGGCAAAAAAATAGCCGAGGTTGGTCGCACTGGTTACAATGCTTATAAAAGGCGCTCGCCAACACATTTGCATTTTTCGGCGTTCAGGTTGGTTGATGATATTCCCGTGCCTTTTAACCCTTATCAGCAATTAAAAAAAGCTAAAACATTATGAAGGCGTATTTAGTGCTCGTGATACTTGGGTTGATGACCGGCCCTGTAAAACCGGATAATGTTTTAACCCGTTTTAAAATACCCGCAGGTTATAAACAAAGCGCCGAGGTTCCGGGAAGCTTTAGCGCCTGGCTACAGGCTGTGCCGCTTAAACCTTACGGATCGCAATGCCTCACTTACCAGGGCAAGGTGGCCCGTACCGAAGGTTATACAGCCGGCATAGTTGATTTGAGTATAGGCAAATACGACCTGCAGCAATGCGCCGATGCTGTAATGCGCCTGCGCGGCGAGTACCTGTACAGCCAGAAGAAGTATGATGACATATCCTTTAGCTTTACCAGTGGTTTCCGTTGCGATTTTGTGCATTATGCCGATGGTTACCGTTACAATAATGATCACTGGGTACTAAAAGCCAAAAAGGATTATAGTTACGATAACTTTATGCGGTACATGACCCTGGTATTTAGCTATGCCGGCACCCTATCGCTACAAAAAGAATTGAAAACCCTAAGCAATCCATCAACCTTAAAAACCGGCGATGTGTTTATTAAAGGCGGTTCGCCGGGGCATTGTTTTATAGTGATGAATGTGGTAGAAGATGCGGCCCATCATAAAAAATTCCTGCTGGCGCAAAGCTACATGCCTGCCCAAAGCATCCAACTGCTCCAATACCAGGAAAATCCCTGGTTTAGCCTTGATGAACCAGCCTACATCCTTTATGGCGAACTGGTAAGCCCCGCATATTTAAAACGTTTTGAGTGATCCTGGTCATTTATTAATCTTTACCCTGCCTGTACATTTGCATGCGCCTTTAAAGCAATTGCGTTTGCCAAAACGGGCATGGATATTGACAATGAATGTATAGTTAACCAATAATGATCATGAGAGAGTTTTTTATAAATGGCCTGCACATTTTTGTAATCGTAATTGTAGGTGGCTTCTTCATATTCGGAACCATGGCATTAATGGGAAAATTCGATCACTGGGATTCGCGCTTTATTAAAAAAGCACAACATATTTTCAGCCGCTTAAGGCGTTACCTCGACCGGAAACACACCAGGCAACAAATTATTAAACAGGATGAAAATATCAGCGCCCGCCGTGAACACCATGCACATCACGAAACGCATACAAATGACGATCAAACTATTGAATAACGATCACTGATTTAATGCCCACCGTGCATCTTATAATATCGGTATCGCCAGTTTTTATCAATTACAGAATCAACGTAAATCGTATCACCATCGGCTGGAGAAATTTCTAAAGGGCAGTTGCAATTGGCACTTATCAGTTCATGAGTGTAACTATAAGTCCAGGAACTGGTATATTGGACATATTGCTTTAAAGTAAAGATCACCTGGCTCGGGTTATTTATCTGAAAATCATCTTTCCACTCACATTTAAGTTTTGAAAACAACTTATGGTATCCTGGTGAATCAACCTGGTTAAGGTAATAGGAATTTGTACGTATCCAGGTGGTGGACTTGATCAGCCTTCCGTTTATTACCGAATCCTGCTTTTTGAGGATGGGCAAATCATGGCCAAGTTTATCCCTAATGCCCGAAAAAACAACCAGATCATTTTTAGTCAAAACCACTTTTTCCGACGCTTTCTTAATATCACCCGGGCTGGTATAATAGCATGACTGAATTAACGCTGTTGAAATTAAGACCACGATCTTTAAATAACTCCTGGTCATCTTTTCTCCACCCTGTCATAAAACCCACCAAAGCTGTTATTTTTAACTGCCTCTTCGTTAAAAAAATCGCCGGGGAAACCTAACTCAATGGCGCTGGCATCACCGAGGCGTTTCATCTGGTCGGCGCTTAAGGTAACATCAACGGTTTTTAAATTATCCAACAGCTGATCTACCTTGGTGGCGCCCACAATTGGGATGCACGAAAAATATTGCTGTCGGGTCCAGTTCAGGGCAACGTGGCTTTCGGATACACCCAGTTCGGCGGCAACTTCCATTACTACTTTGGTAATCTTTTCGGCACGGGCATTCAGCCGGTTGCTTTCGGGCTTTATGCGGCCCTTATCGCCTTTTAAATATTTACCTGTAAGCGCGCCTCCGGCAAGCGGGGCCCAGGGGGTAACCGTCATCCCAAAATGTTTGGCCATCGGTATCAGCTCACGCTCGGCGGTGCGGGCAAGCAGGCTGTACTCAACCTGTAAAGCTATAAACTGGCTCCAGCCCATGAGTTCGGCAAGGGTATTGCCTTTGGCTACTACCCAGGCGGGCGTATCGCTGATCGCGGCATAGGTAATTTTACCTTGTTTTATCAGGTCGTCCATGGCACGCAGCACCTCGTCAATAGGGGTAATATTATCCCAGATGTGCAGGTATAAAACATCAATAAAATCGGTCTTCAGACGTTTCAGGCTTTCCTCTACACTGCGCATCATATTTTTGCGGTTATTGCCCGATGCATTGGGGTTGGTTACGTTATCCTTTAAAGTATACTTTGTTGCCAGCACAAAATAATCACGGTCGTGATTGCTCATATAATCGCCTATGATCTTTTCGCTGGTGCCCAGCTTGTAAACATTGGCGGTATCCAAAAAATTGCCCCCTGCATTAGCGTAGGCATCCATAATGGCAAAACTGGTTGCCGCATCGGCACCCCAGCCACCTTCGGTGCCAAACCCCATAGTGCCCAGGCATAATTCAGAAACTTTAAGGCCCGATCGGCCGAGTAATTTGTAGTTCATAGGGAGATGATGTTAATAGTTCAATTGCAGGGCGGTCAGACTCACCCGACATCGCTGCGCTCGTCACCCTCTCTTCTGCTGCGCAGGAAAGAGAAGGGTGCCCCAGCGCAGCGTCGGGCGGGTGAGTCTAACCGCCTTCCTTAACCAGGATGCTCAAACAATAACAAAGGTGCTTTGTAATATTAAACAATACAAATGTATTACCATGAAAATTATAACACTCCATACCCCAATTCATATCCACGAGTTATTTAACATACTGCAGCATAAGCTTAACACGCTTTTTCATGAGCGCAGGCAAAGTGCTATTAATTTTACCATCAGCGGGCATAATGATGTTATTGAAATAAGTCAGCCCGATTTGTACGAAGGGGTTTTGTTTAAGCTGGAAATAGTTGATCACGAACTACATATTACCCGTAACGAACATTATGTAGACGATGTAAATTCGCTCACGGTAGAATCTATCCTGAACGACCTGTTTGCCGATGTGGCGGGCAAGTACGGCACCGACCTTATGCAGGAGGGCTAAGCGAAAATTTGAAATATAATTTTTAGCTTTAACAGAAAAACTACCTATGCGTAATACCTGGTACCTGTTGATCTGTTTTTTATTTGCATCGGTCAACCTAAACGCGCAAGCACCTGTTAAAGGCAAAGCCCCGGCCCCGGCTCCTTTGCGGGGCGAGCCGGTTATCATTAAACGTGATACCCTGTTTAAATTTTATACCGGCCAGGGCTTGTTTGAAGTGCAGGAACGTGCGGCCATAGTTACCAAACGGATAGAAGCGCTTGTAAACCGGATAGATTTTAACCCCGACTCGCTTACATTAAAAAATGACAGTACGCTATCGGTTATCTATTACAACTCGCAGATTGTAATGGCGGTAAACAATAAAGATGCTACCTATTCTGAACTTAACCGGCCTCAACTTGCCACCAGCTATTTACTCATCCTTAAACAAAAGCTGGGCAATTACTTTACCAACAACAACAGCCAGCAGGTTGTAGTTAATATATTAGAAGCCATAGCGGTTATTATATTGCTGATAGCGTTGATCTGGGCGCTCTTTAAAGCATCGCGATGGTTAAAACTGAAGCTTTTGAGGGCCTGGGAGGCCCGGATGGACAAACTGGCGTCGCAGGGGGCGCCCGTGGTTTATGCCCATCGCCTGTTGCCTATTGTTACCGGCCTGCTAAGGATTGTAAGGATAGTTATTATTGTTGTGCTGGTTTACCTGGCGCTGCCGGTATTGTTTTTTATTTTCCCGTCATCAAAACCTATTTCGGTACAGTTGCTTGGGTATGTAGTTACGCCATTTAAGGCCATATTGCTGGCCATAGTACGCTATATTCCTAATCTGCTTACCATCGCGGTTATTTACGTGGTAACCCGCTACATTGTTAAGCTTGTAAAATTTATCGCGAACGAAATAGCCCTTGGCAACTTTACCATCAATGGTTTTTATGCCGAGTGGGCTATGCCTACCTATAATATTATCAGGGTGCTGCTTTTCGCGTTTATGTTTGTGGTGATATTCCCTTATTTACCAGGTTCCGATTCCAAAATTTTCCAGGGGGTTACCGTGTTTCTGGGTGTACTGTTTTCGCTGGGGTCATCATCGGCAATTTCAAATATGGTGGCAGGTATTGTGCTTACCTATATGCGTCCTTATAAAATTGGCGACCGCATAAAAGTAGGCGAAGTTATGGGCGATGTGGTAGAAAAAAACTTATTGGTAACCCGCCTGCGCACTATTAAAAACGAGGATATTACCATACCCAACGCAACCATACTCAGCGGCCATACCATCAACTATACTACTGTTGCCAATACAATGGGCCTGATATTGAACACCACCGTTACCATTGGTTACGATGTGCCCTGGCAAACGGTACATCTTCTTTTAATCAGCGCAGCCGAAGCCACCGAAGGCATCATGGCCGATAAAAAACCATTTGTACTGCAAACCGATTTAAACGATTTTAACGTAAGCTATCAGCTGAATGCGTATACTGCCTTGTCAAACCAGATGGCTTTAATTTATTCACGCCTGCATCAAAATATACAGGATAAGTTTAATGAAGCCGGCGTAGAGATCATGTCGCCGCACTATACATCGTTACGGGATGGCAATCATATCCAGATACCGGAGGGATATGTGGCCGAAGGATATGTTAAACCGGGGTTTAAGGTGGAGTAGAAGTATTAACGCAAAAAAAGTGTCGATAGAGCAAGCCGTGGGGAGATTTCTCTTTCGCGCCCTACTTTTTGCCCCTGCTCTATCGTATGACATTCGGTTATCGCTGAATGTAGAAGATCTCAGGTAATCCCCAAACAAAAAAAGACGCATGTAATGCGTCTCTACAAAAAATTATTTGATAAGCTTATCCGTTTATCCAGCTAAACTTGTATTCCAGCATGGGGTTTTTCATCCTGTCGGCAACGCGCAGCAGGCGGGTGGGCAGCCCCATGATATAGTCGCGGGCTTTTTCGCCGCTTTCATTAAGGTCGGTAACACTTTCAATGTGCCAGTCTTCAATCAGTTCTTTCAGGATATCTACATAATCAATAGCGGTGTAAATCCCCAAACGCTGGGCGGCATCGGTAAAATGGCCAAAAGTTTGGCCTATTTTTAAACCTACTTCGCGCAGGAAGTGGGCCGGCATTACAATTTTTTTACGCATCATATCCTCAAAGGCTATCATGGCTTCGTTCGGGTCAACTTCAAATATCTTTTCTATAAAGTATTTGTAAGCTTTGGCGTGGCGGGCCTCATCGCCTGCAATTACACCGCACATTTTTGATAGCAGGGTATCGCCATCTTTTTTAGCCTGCGATGCCACACGCCTGTGCGATACATTGGTTGCCAGTTCCTGAAACGACGTATATATAAAGTTGCGGTACGGATCATGACCGGTACCCAGATCGAACCCATCGGCAATTAGGTACTGGGTAGACACCTCCATCATGCGCATGTTAACCCGGCCTGATAAGTAAAGGTATTTATTAAGCAAATCGCCGTGGCGGTTTTCTTCGGCAGTCCAATGGCGGGTCCATTTCATCCAGCCGCCATCTTCGTTTCTTGATACACCTTCAACCATGGTTAGCCATGATTCGTAGGTTGGCAGGGCCTCTTCGGTAATGGTATCACCAACCAATACCGCAATAAGGTCATAGCTTAATCCCTGCGCGCTTTCCTGCAGTTCTTTAATTTCGTTGAAGAAGGTATCTCTTGAAGAATCGGGCAAAAAATCTGATGGCTGCCATATGGTATCAACAGGTTTTAAAAAATCATACATCTTTTCGAGCATGAATTTTTCAATGTGGCTCATTACTTCCCTGCGTTTTTCTACAAAAAATTCCATAACAAATTATTAGTGTTCAAAGGTAACATTTAAACCCCAATAAAGTTACATCATTTTAAGGCATTATAACCTATTGCGTCTTGCATACACACAGGTAAATTGTCCATCGAAGGCTTACCCGTAAATATTGAAAACGAGCTGTTATAATCCCAAAGCATACCCGGAATGTCCAGCCTTTTTAATGCGGCCCTTACAGCCTTAATGTACCTGCAACGGCTGTCCAGATCAGTATATTGGTTGTATACGCCATATTCGCCGCAAATTATGGGCACATCATATTTATTTGCCCAGCTTTTCACAATCTGCAACTTGTCGTTTACCGATTGCTCATTACCATCGCGTTTATACATTTCGTAGTTACTTTCGCCCGGCGTGCCTTTTGCTATGGGATTAAGGGCTGGAAAATTTTCCGCACTATAAGGAAATGGCACCCCGGTTGTGGCAACCTGGCTGCCCACCCAGCTGGCGCCCTGATGGGTAAAAAAGAAAGGTTCGTAAAAGTGAAAGGTGTATATGATGTTATCATCCGCAAGCCGCACAAAGCGGCTTAACTCATATATGCTGTTGTAATTGCTGGCGCCAACTATCAGCGTACGTGTTTTATCAATTTTACGCAGGGCAGTTATAACGTTATATGCCACATCTTTCCATACCTCGGGGTTCATATGGGGCGGCTCATTATATAATTCAAAAAACAACTCATCCGGGCTGATATGTTTATATCTTTTGGCCAGTTTTGTCCACAAATCGATGATTTTAAGGGTTTCGGCGCCGCCGTTTGTATCATTTAAATTGCCATAATGGTAATCCAATACCAATTTAAATCCGTACCTATGGCTTTGCTTAACCACTTTATCAATGTATTCCAATATTTCGGCAGCCGGCACACCTGCCGATTCAAAGTATGTAAAAGCTACGGGAAGCCTGATACTCCTAAACCCTAATCTTTTTAATAATTCAAAGTCGGTATCTTTTATAGCGCCCTGGCCCAAAGGCATTTTGTTCCAGGTTTGCTCGAGCCATGAAAAGCTAATGCCATTATTGAGGCTGGCGGCCCGTTTAAAGGCCAGTGTGCGTACCTGCATATTTTTTGGACTGCTTTTTGCAACCGGGCAAGTTGTTGTTATGAATAATAATATTAACAAACAGTTTAATAACTGCGTATAAAACATAATTTTGTTTTTCACGATAACATGTTTAACCCGATTAACTTAAAGCCTTTATTTTTGATCATAATTCCAAGATAACGAATAATGTTTGTTCAAATTACAAAAGAAGAATTAATAAAAGAGACATCAAAAAAAGCATGGTTCCAAACCAATAATATTGTTTGGATGATCATATTTCTTTACCCGCTTTTTAGCATAGTCGATTTTATTTACACACCGGATATCTGGATACAGTTTTTTATTGTAAGGATAATTACCTGCCTTATAATTTATGCTTTGTACACTTACATTCAATACAAAAAATACGACTATCGCATACTGTTACATGTTAGTATGTTACTGTTATCGGTAACATCGGCACTGCTTTGTAATATAGTAGGTGTATCAAATTTAAATATATATTACTCGCTTTTTGCTACGCTGGTACTGTTTTTTAACCTGCAGGTTTTTTGGGAGCCTATAAACTCAATCATCCAGTTTTTGCTGGCGATTTTGCTGCTTGCCGTGTTTTTTAACATGCAGCACGAGTACAACCTGGATATTGTAATAAACGGGGGCGGCCAGCTTTTTTTTATCATATCGGCCATTTCATGTATTGTGCCTAATACCCGCTTTAAGATAATGAAGCGTGATGTGCGTTCGGCAATACTTATCGAAAAATCGAACGAGCAGCTAAAGGAACAAAATACATCTATCAACGAAAAAAACAACCTTATTGATTTGCAGTATGCGGAACTGCGCAAACTGGATGAGCAAAAAAACAGCTTCATTAATATTGCGGGGCACGATTTAAAAAACCTGATTGGTTCTATCACCATGAGCAACAACATGATCAGGGAAGAGGATTACCGTTTAAGCAACGATCAGAAAGAATATGCGGGCTACATAGCCGAATCGGCCGAAAAAATGCAGTATATGCTTAACAAGCTGATGGATGTTAAGGAGATTGAATCGCCGGAGATAAAATTCAACACAGAAATTTTTGATATTAATGTTGAAGTAATGCATGTTTTTAAAGGCCTGTATGATACCGCGCAAATGAAAAACATCCATTTGGTTGATAACATATTGAAACTACCCCTTAACGTAAAACTTGATAAGGTATTTGCCGGGCAGGTGTTCCAAAACCTGTTATCAAACGCCATTAAGTTTTCGCAAACCAATAATACCATTAAAGTTGTAACCAGCCTGCAGCGCCAGCGCTTTGTTTTTGAAATTATTGACGAAGGTATTGCCATAGGGCAAGGCGAGTTGGATATGATGTTTAATAAATTGAAAACATTAAATGATACATCGGGCGTAACCGAAAGCCGTTTAGGGCTTGGCCTTTCCATAGCCAAATTAATGACCCAGGAAATGGGCGGCGATTTATCATACCGCAGCGATGAAAATGGCAATTATTTCCGGGTAGAGTTTTACGTTATAAGTTAATTATTTACAATCAGATGAATAAATTTTTTTCCCTCTTAGCCTTTCTATTTGTTATTAGTACAGCCTCGAAAGCACAGCAGCTTATAACTTTTAAAACGCTGGGGCACGATGATGATATGATATATGGCATGAGCGGCGCCAATTCATTTTATTTTAAAATTACGCCGCTTACCGAAATGAATGGAAGCAAGGTGGTTTTATTTTTTGAACCCTCGCAGGCCTTGCTCAAAGATCACTCGTACATTAACATCGTTATAAACAATAAACCCGTTTATAGCGGCCGGATGACTAAGGATTCTATCCAAAAAATAGCGCTTACCTTAACCAGGGCCGATTTATCAAACGATAAATTCCTTAAGATACAGATTAAAACCCTGTTAACTATCACTGATGATGAGTGCCGCGACCTGGATAACCCGGGTATGTGGTTAAAAATTAAAAATTATTCATACCTGTCGCTAAAGCGCAGCAATAAAGGTTTTTTTGATAACGTAAACATCAGTAATTGCTTCGATTCAAAAAAGGCCATTGTTTATCCGGCAAACCCTACCCTTTCTGATCTTAAAGCGGTTGCATGGGCATACTCCAGGTTAAAAAAGACACAAACCAGGGACATCATGGTTTATGACGAAGCCCATATGCCCGATACTTTACGGAACTATATTAAAGTTGGTTTGATTGGCAAGTTGAATGCCGACGCACGCCAACTGGTAAAAGTAACCCCGCAAAACGACCAGGGTTTATTTTACCTGCATAAATCAATGAGCCTGGTTACAGATACCAACACCCGCCTGGTTGATGTTAAAGGTGTACTTACAGCTGTAAAAACGGCTACGCAGGAAATGCAGCCAAAAGAAATTTTATTTGTAACCGGCGGCGGCGAAGAGGGCTATGAAAAAGCTATCACCGCCCTGGGTAACATGAATATCTTAAATTCAACCTTTGGCGACTACCTCCTGATAGAAAAAGCACAAAACACCTTTTCAAAAACCATCGACGAAAACCGCTCGAAACTATCATTGAAGCAGGTTGGCGGCGTAAGCGATTTTTTAGCAGGCATAGGATCATTAAAAAGCGCCTATTCGTTTAAAAACAGCGATTTTAGCTTTACGCCAAAAGAAGTGGAGATTCGTTTTGTAGCCAACTACAGTGCTTTAAGTATAGGCGACCGCGGTTTCTTTAACATATACCTTAACGGCTTATTAATTAGCAGCGAAAAACTGGATGGCACCGGCAAATTAAACACCGCCATTACCATTAACCGTTATCAACACCATAAATACAATACGCTGGAAGCCGAATTTAGGTTTTACCCAACTGCCGGGCACTGTAAGGACAGTTTTACCAACTTTTTTGCCGAAGTGGATGTTGACAAATCATACCTGGAATCAAAAAATCCTTTTATAACCAGCGACCTTAGCTTTTACCAATATCCCGAGGCATTTAATACCGGTACAACACGCATCATTATATCCAAAGAGTATGCAAAATACGCCGCAGGTGCTTTGGGCGAGATAATTTATGAACTAAACAACAACATTAACGCCAACAACTTCCCGGAGTTTGCTTACTCAATCGATTTTCCGTCAAACGACCTTAAAAAATATAATATCATTGCCCTGTTGTCCAAAAATGACAAGTTGCTGAAAGAATTTCATGATGCGCCAATCCAGTTTGAGAGAGATTTCAGGTTATATAAAACTGACGATAACACTACCGTATACTCCTTATCTGATACGGTATCAAATGGGCTTGCACAGATATTTTACGGCCGCAGCAACAACGCTACACTGGTACTTACCGCAACCGGCACACATATTGCCGAAGCTTTCCTGGCTACGTCAAAATCAATTACCGAGCAGCTTTCAACCCTGTCAAGCAACGTATGTATATCTGATGTAAACTCCAACAAATACCTGTTCAATATCAATAAATCGAGCGCAAACCTGGAGTATATAGATACCAAAAGCGGTTTAACCCGTTTTTGGGATACCTATAACCTGTACATTTTATTAGGTATACTTATACTGATATTACTATCGTTCCTGTACGTTCGTTCAAGGGTACAAAAATCACAGGATTTGTTTAATGATTAACCTTTTTTAGTATCAAGTAGTTAGTATCAAGTAGCAAGATAGCTGCAAACGCGGCTTTCAGTACCAGCTACTTGATACTAACTACTTGATACTTGATACTAATCTTACATATATATAATGAGTATTTCAATTCCTGAACTTTTGGTTAATGACGGGTTTATAACACCAGGCAGTCAGGAAAAAATTAAAAGTTTTTCAGAAAGATCGGGAATGGCCTACGTTAAAATAGCGCTTAACTTTGGTTACATTTCCCGCAAAAACTATGAACGCTCATTAAGTAACGCCGGTTATCATTTTGCGCAAATAAGGGAAGAAGCTTTTGATACCGAAGTATTAAAAAAAGTTGAGCTCAAATTTATCAATGATCACCTTGCCTTGCCCCTCCGGATTGAGAACAACCGGGTGGTTACCCTCATGGCCGACCCTACCGATCAGCTTTTTATTGATTTTATCAGGTTTACCTATGATATGGAACCCGATATTATTATTGCTTATGATTTGGATATCACCTGGCTTAGCCACAAATTATTAGGCGAAAAATACGTTAAGGCATCAGTATATGAATTAATGAGGCGCGACCCTAAAAGTTCGGCTTCAACCACTTTTACCACCCCGCAACTCGCATTCCTGTTTATACTGCTGGGTATTATAGCGGCCGGGATGGTTTTAAATTTTAAAAACACATCCATCGCCATCAATGTGGTTATTAGTATGTTTTTCCTGGTGGCCATTACCTTCAAACTATTCCTGGCGCTGGTAGGCTCGCGGTTTGAGCTGCACCAGGCCGTAACAAAAGATGAGGTGCGCGATGTTGTTAATGCCGACCTGCCCCTATACACCGTATTATTGCCGGTTTACAAAGAGGATAAGCTTATCAAAAAACTCATCTGGAACCTGCAAAGCCTTGACTATCCCCGCGAAATGCTGGATATAAAACTGCTGATTGAGGAAGATGATGATAAAACGTTAAAGGCTGTTCAAAACCTTGATTTCCCGGCTGTATTTGAGGTAATTGTAGTGCCTTTTCACATGCCCAAAACCAAGCCCAAGGCTTGCAATTACGGCCTGCATTTTTCGAGAGGCAAATTTTTAACCATTTACGATGCCGAGGATATCCCCGATACCGATCAGCTTAAAAAAGTAGTTACCCTGTTTGGCAAACTTCCCGAACACTACATTTGCATCCAAAGCGCACTCAACTACTTTAACCGTAACGAGAACTTTCTTACCCGGATGTTTACACTGGAATATTCGTACTGGTTTGATTATATGCTGCCCGGTTTAGATACCCTGGATATACCCATCCCCCTGGGCGGCACCAGCAACCACTTTAAAATGGATGCCCTTATTGAATTGGGCGCCTGGGACCCCTTTAACGTAACCGAAGATGCCGACCTTGGTGTGCGCGCTTATGCCAAAGGCTATAAAATTGCCATTATCAATTCAACCACTTACGAGGAGGCCAATAACGAACCCATCAACTGGATAAGGCAACGCTCCAGGTGGATAAAGGGTTATATGCAAACCTACCTGGTGCACATGCGCAATCCGGCCGAGTTAATCAGGAAGATTGGTTTCAAAGGCTTTTTGGGCTTTAACTTTTTTATCGGCGCCACATCGGCCACGTTTTTGGTTTACCCCCTATTGCTGGCCATATTTATCTGCTACCTGGTTTTCGATTTTTCAACAATCCGCACGCTGTTTCCCGATTGGGTTTTATTTATGGCTATATTTAATTTGATGGTAGGCAACATCCTGATGATATATGTAAACATGATGGCCGTATTTAAACGCCGGTATTTTGAATTGATATTGTTTGCCCTTGCCAACCCTGTTTACTGGTTAATGCACTCGGCAGCAGCATATATGGGCTTATACCAGCTGATAACAAATCCGTTTTATTGGGAAAAAACCAATCATGGTTTAAGCAAAGTTAAAAATCCCACAAATGTTGTTAAGTAAAAAATGAGGATCTCTAAAAGTCAATACCTGTTTATAATAACCGCAGTGCTTGCCGTTTATTACCTGGCAGTGGGCATTTACATGAACCATTTGGGCTATTATAACCAGGAGAGTATTTTTTATATCGAAAAAACCAAGATCATTTTTGAGGGCCTTGGCAACCGTATTAAAGTAATGGGGCTTACATCGCCGCTATTGCCTTTTTATTGTTCCATCATATTTAGCTCCATCAGCACTTTCCTGGCCCCGGTAATAGCATCCGCGCTGGGCACGGCCGCCTTGTTTTACATCCTTGCATCCACATTGCGTAGCCGCATACCAAACGACGACTTTTATTTTTACCTGTTCATCGCCCTGTTTTTTTTACACCCCGGTTTGTTGTATGTGGCTACATCGGGTAAGGCCATTTACCTGGTGCTTATCAGTTTTTTCCTCTTCTTTTTTAACCTGTTAAAGTTTTACCGGTCAAATACAACCTTCCACGTGTCATTGTCCAGTATAGCGCTGGTAACCCTTATTTTTTGCGATTATAAGTTTGTATGGCTTTGCCTGTTTTTTATCCCGCTGGTATTGGCCATTACTTTGCAAAGCTTAAACCTGGGCGAAAAGGAATCCATCTTCCGCCTGTTTTTAAGCTTTAACAGCCCATCATTGCGCCGCAAACTGGTAAGCAAAACCTTTGCTATTTATATCATCCTGTTTATTTTGCCCATAGCATCTATCATTTGTTATAAACTGCTCAATTTAACGCATGCCAGCGATCTTAATTACTTTATAGAAAGCCCGTACGCAACCTGGAATGTATTGGTTGATAAGCTGAATTATGATATTACCACAGCCGCAACCAATTACCAGCTGCCCGAGCTTTCGGTACTGGTATCGGTAAGGGTTATTTATTTTTGCCCGCTCATTTTGGTGGCTATATATCTTTTCCGCGAAAGTACTTACCAGGCTTTAACCATTTTAAGCCCTTTCGCGTTTATCGAATTTTTACATATCAAATACGATAAACTATATATTACGTATGAGTATTACCTCATTTTCCTGGTGCTGTCATTGCTTTGCCTCATTTTTAAAGCGCTGGTAGTTAAAAATCAAAAGGTGTTTAAAATAATTGTATCGGTTGCTGTACTCGCCCAGCTTTATACAGGTTACGCTTTCCTGAAGGGATCATTCATTCACGACGAAAAAGCGTTTATTACCACACTCACCAGCGGTGAGCATAATATGGACCAGGCCGAAATTATGGACATGGCGGGGTACATCAACAGCCTTCCCAAAAACGCGCATGTACTTATGGACGATGCCGTAGCCTACCCGGTTGCCGCGTTTACAAACGATATCAGAAAGTTGACCCTGCCCTACCAGGACCTATTTTTAAGCGCTATAGAAACGCCCTACCGGTATGACGATTATATCCTGATTGCTACAGCCAAAAATCCGTTTACAGGTTATACCCAGCTCAACAATAAATATATCCCGGCCATACGTATTGTAAACAGCGGCATTAACTACTTGCGGGTGCACGAAAGCAACAACTGGATACTGTACAAAATCATCTCCATGCAATAAAACCGAACTATTAACTATTGACTGACTTATATTAACTAAGACCGGCCCGTTGCAGGGCCGGTCTTTTACGTTTATGTTGGATTTTTGAACTATTGGATTAAATACCCGGGAGATTAAGAAGTTTAGGGCCAATTACTTGTTTCGGCACCGCCGCTGCTAACTGAAAGTCATGAAGGCTACCGGCCTGTAATAATCGTCCCTAAACAAGCTACCTATGCCTTATTCAATTGCCAACTACTACTTCAGGCAAGTTAATTTACCTTAAATTTAAAAACTCCCGAATCAGAAGTATTGCCAAGGGCATCTTTGGTAATCACTTTCCAGTAATAGGTGGTGTTGGCGCTCACGGTTACGTTATTAACAAACATGGCCGTTACGTTACTTTGCAGCAAGGGTGGGGTAGCAATGTCACCAAAGTAAACGTCGTAACCAGCAATATCGTTATCAACATCACTGCCTGTCCAGGTTAGGTTAACGCTGGTACCGGTTACGTTTGTGCCAAAGCCGGGAGCGGTAATATTTGCCGGAAAAGGAGAGTAAGATACGGCACCGAACCCGGCCACATAAAATTTCCACGTATCGCTTTGCACGGTAGTTGTAACCGAGTTTGATTTAGAAACCACAAACCACGAATAAGGCGTATTACGCAATAAGACGAGTGTAGCCGTGTTTGTCGATTCGGTTTGCGTGGCTGTTGTGCCTGTTAAAAGGTTTTTGATATTGATTTGATAACTATCGGTAAATGCTGCAGGCTGCCAGCTAAATACAACTGATGTTTCGGTAGTTGATATTACCGTACCACTGGTGCATAACGCATTTTGCGCAGGGGAGGTGAGGGTTGCCTTTTGAGGGGGCGATGGTGCTTTGTGCTTATGCCCGCCACAGGCCGTTAACAACATCATCGCAAAAATGTATAACCCGTTATTTACTATGTTTTTCGTGTTAGCAGCCATGGTTAGTTAACATTTGATTTAATTGCTTTATAAATACTTTGCTTATCATCGGCAGTAACTTTAAGCATATACATACCGGGTTTTAAACCGGGGAGGCTAAGCTGCAACACACCCAACTGGTTACTGTATGTTTTAACATAAATTACGTTGTTAAATATATCGTAAATACTAACGGTAGCCTTTTTTACCATATCGGTACCCAGGTTTACGTTAAGGGTGTTCACAAATGGGTTGGGGAAAATTATCTTGTCATTGCTCAACAGCAGCATGCGCTCAATTTGGCCCTGGCATTCTTTATCAGTACTTACCAGGATGGTATTTTTGCCCGGCGCAAGGGTTAAAGTAAGCTGGCTTGCGGTAGTGGTAGTAGTGGCACCGTTTAAACTAACGTTATAACTATCGCCGCCCGATAAGGAAAGCACCACCTGGTTGGTACCCGGTATAACGGCCGAATACAAATCCAGATCCTTAGGTTGGGTAATTACAGCTGTAAAGCACTGCTGGTAATCTGGCTGGCCTGCTACCGTTAGGCAAACATTATAACTGCCGGCAGCCAGGTTGGGTACAATTGTACTTAACGTAAAAGGGTAGGTGCCAATTACGTTATTGCTATTTGTAACCGTAGCCGTGTAGTTTAAATTTTGCTGGGCGGTTATACTGATTGAACCGTTAGCCGATCCCCTACAGGTGGCCCCGGTATTGGTAAGTTTAAAGTTAGTTGCGGGTAACGTGAAAGTAACATCAACTATTACAGGTGCTGATACCTGGCTAACCCCATTTAAGCCAACCTTTACAGTGTATGAGCCGGCATCCCTTACAGTGTGTTGTGAACTTATTGCTCCCGCGATATTTGCGCCATCCTTAAGCCACTGGTAAGTGTATCCAGTACCTGTGGCGGTGAATAACGTTACACTGCCCCCGGTAGTGAACGAAGTTGGGCCGTTTGTTGTTATAACAGGAACAGGTAAAAATTTAAACCCGCTAAAGTTTCCGGTACTTACAGGGCTAACAACAGTTACATCGCCGCTTGCCCCTGCGCCAACGATAGCCGTGATACTTGTTGCTGAATTTACCGTAAATGAGGTAGCCGCAACCCCGCCAAAACTTACCGCTGTAGCGCCGGTAAAATTGGTACCGGTAATGGTAACACTTGAACCCAGAATTGCCGTACTGGGGTTAATTGACGTTATCACAGGGCCGGGAATAAAGATAAAATTTGGCGCAAAATCTGTTCCGTCGGGCGTGGTAATGGCAATTTGACCTGATGATCCGGCACCTACAACAGCGGTTAAAACAGTATCAGATACAGCAGTAAACGAAGTGGCAGCTATCCCCCCGAAACTCACGGCGGTAGTTCCTGCAAACCCTATACCTTTTATAGTTACCGTGCCGCCCTTGCCCGCGCTTGCAGGGCTAAATGATTTAATTTTGGGCAAAAACTTCGCCGGTAAATCATACTTGTAAAGGCTATTGCCTATGGCCACATAAAACTGGTCATTTACAAAATACACCTTACCGAAGGAGGTGTTTACCGGGCTGGGCGTATTCAGGCTATCTACATAATAACGCGTTGCGCCATTTGTAAACATTAAACTACCTTTATTGCCTAATTTTTCGACTACATTATTAGTTGCAAAAGACGTTTCGAGTTTTGACGTGCCGTCCGGCGACCTTATCCACACTTGTTCGATGTTATTAAGGCCGGCTTTTGTGTAAGCGGTATAACCATTATAAGCCACCTTGCCGTAGCCGGGGCCCAGGGAATAGGGGCTGGGGTTGGTAGTTCCCAACACAGAGGTGGTGGTACCGTCGTACAGGCTAAGTGTGTAAGGCCGTTGTGCGTTACTGGCTGCACTTTGATAATAAAGTATAAGGTTTTTGTTTACAATGGGATAAAAATTAAATCCCCCGGTAGTTATTTTTTGATTGGCGCTGGTGGTTATGTCGTATTTATGAATGCTGTTATCTTTTAACGATGTATAAACAATCGTTCCCTGGAGGCTAAAATCATACCCGGTGTTAGATGCAGACCTATCTATCATGGTACTATTTAATGTATTCAGATCTGTTAATATTAGTCCTCCCACAACTCCATCATTTGCCCCCCACACCAGATAATGGCCCTGGCTTATTAATCCGCCGGCACCATAATTGGCACCCGACTTTTGGCTTAGGTTGGTGAGTACATTGTTTCTCCAAACGTAAACAGAGTCGGCAATGCCATTACCTTGAGAAACGCTTATAGCAGCACCGATATCGCATAATATGCCGGATATATTACTGTTTGAATTAAGGCTACTTGTAAGCTTAATAGTATCGATGTTGCCATTAAGCGTATTAACAATCTTTATTACCGGTACCTGGCTGTTTGTTTTATCTATTATCAAAACCCTGTTGTCTTTAAAATCCACAACATCTCCCCTGCCTGAGTAATAGGCTTTCAAATACTTGCTTTGGTCAATATAAACAGCGGTAACATCTTGAGTAATGCCATCATAAGGCTGTGGCCGCGCAGTTATAGCAACCGGTACCTGGGGTATCGGGACTATCGTTACCACGGTATCTATTGTATTTACAAAGTTGATGGTAACTTTGCCAAACGTAAGCGTGCCCTTTCTGTCACTGTTATCGGGGTTATGCACCCTCGCCTTAATCCTGATCACCGGAGTTTGAAAAGACGCATTTTTTGTAGGCAAAATAATTGAAACAGGCCGTATAGTATCATAATAAAAGCTAACGCTTGCTGTATTTGAATGGCCAACGCCATCTTTTGCAAAAAAAGTCAATGAATACTTGCCCAGGCTAAGTCCGCCTAACGGCACTGTGCCCGAGTAAAGCGTTCCCGAATGCGGCGTGAGCCCGATAACCCTATCGGCAACTGTTGCCGATACCGAATCCAGATCGTAATTTGATGTAATATTTGCCGAAAAGTTAAGGGTTAGGCCATTAACACTATTAGCTTGAGGCGATACGATGTTTATCCCGATCTGGGCCCTGACAGTTAACGAAACCAGGAAAAGCGTGATCAACAGGAGTAGGTTTTTCTTCATAACGTAATTGGTTTAACTGCTGCGCAAAAGCATATAATAAGGCTGATGGTTTTAAGTAACAGATACCAGTTAAATTTAACTAAAAAATCAAATAATACATAATAAAAGTAGCAATAAAAATTGCAACCAATTTGTTACAATTACAGTCCCATTGCGTTGTAAAAAAGGAGGCGCTGAAGGGGTATTTTATACCCCGCTATCATGCCTATTACTATTAGGCGCTCCATATGTAAAGTACGCAGCATACCGACTACTGTCGGGCCTTGAAACAAGTTACCTATGGCTTACACAAACATCGGGTTTTGGTAATGTACCCGCATAGCGTGAAGGATTGCAATGAATACCGGCCCGGCGGCAGGGCAGCAGCGCAGGCCGCGCCTAATGCATCGCAGGCGTATAAATGGAAAGCCTGGCCCCCCCGCTTCTACCGGCGGGAGGGACACGCCATAATATGAACATCTCAATTAAAACGGCGGTATCAGTAATTTCGAATAATGAATTTTGAATATAGAACACCGAACTTTCTCTTTCATTATTCGATATTGGACATTCGGTGTTCGATATTATTGTAACCTTATTCTTAAACAGGCATGCCCCTATCACAAATTAAACATCACCTTGGCCAACACCATTCTGCCCGGAATACTGTAGGTGCTTGATGTAAACACGTTGGCCGACAAATACAGCGAGGTGTAGTTTTTTACGTTGAACAGGTTTTGGGCCGTAAGCTGTACATCTATTTTGGGCTTCCTAAATTTGTAGCGAACTGATGCATCGGCAAAAAAGTATTTAAGGTCATTGGCCTGTTGCTGGTGGGTATAATAATGATCGGCCGCCAGGTTAAATTGCAGGGTGGTTAACGGATTGTAATTAACCGCAGCAGTTTGGATAAGGCGCTGAAATTTGCTGCTGCCCGCAACCGCAGCCGATTTACTGATGGTTTGGCTGTAGTTGGCCTTATAGCTTAGGTTAACCTTGTCACTCAGCTTGGTTTCGGCCCCTGCGTTAAGCGTTTCGGCTATGGTGTTAAAAGGCAGGATAAGCCCGTTTTGCAGTTGGTTTAGCCGGGCAGTTTGCCAGGAAGCCCCGGCGCTGAAGGTGGTTTGCAAATCGAAATTATACTTGCTGATGTAGCCGCTTACCGCCCAGGCGTCCGTTTTATTATCATAAGGCAGCACCACCCGCTGCTGCAGGTTGTTGGTTAATGTGCTGGATGCAATGTTGTTGGCGTAAATATGGCTGTAATTAACATTCAGGCTAAAAAAGAAAAGCGTAATGGCTTTGCGGTAGTTAAAGCCCAGGCCGGCGTTTTGGCTTTGGCGTTCGGTAAGTGCGGCGCTGTTGGCATACAGGGTGCGGTAGTTGGTGAGGATGTACCCCCGGTATACATCCTGGATACTGCCGATGTTATTGCGCAGGCCGTAGTTTAGGGTAAAATAATTTTCAATCCCGGTTTGGTACTTTACATATAGCCGCGGGTTAAAGTACAGGCGGTTAAGGCTGTTGTTTAGCTGGTAATAATCATCGCTGTAATGGGTTTGCTGCCAGCTGAGGGGCAGGTTTACCTTTATATTCAGGATTTTGCCGGGGATGTCATAATCGGCTTCGGCGTAGGCTTTATTGCGGCTCCAGCTTAAGCTGTTGCGGGTACTATCGCCAACCGGGTTAATGGTGTTGTTTTGCTGCGTAACCGAAAGCCCGGAGTTTAAGGTTTGCGACTGGCTGCTGAACCCCGCCTTATAGCTTTGTGTTACATATTGCCCCGGTATTTTGTAGGCCAGGTAATTGTTGGTAAACCAGGTAGGGATATTTACAGTTTGCGTAAGCAGCGAATAATTAACACCGTTGTTAAAAATACCGGGGTTAAGGTTAGGCTCGATAACCCGGTTCTCGGGCTCTGATGTGCGGTTAATGTAGCTATAAACCTCCATAATTTTATTGGTTTTGAAGGTTTTCATCAGGTTGAACTCGTTTGAGAAATCGAACATATTATCCTTAAACGTTTGATTTACGGGCACGCCATTGCTCACCAGGGCAGCATATGAGGTATTGTGGTTGTAATCCATAGCCAGGTTATCGTTCAGGTAATATTTGCTTTGATTAATATTCAGGGTAAACTGGGTATGGATCAAATCAGGACGCCATTTGTTGTTTTGCTTTTCGGTATAACGGATGGTATCACCGGGTAGGTATACCTCGCTTTGCTTACTATAATTCTGGCGCTGGCTATCGCGCAGATATGATACATTGGCCCGTAGCTGCACATCTTTTTTCAGGTTAACCAGGTTATTGAGGTTAAGGATGCCCGATTGATTAAACAAATACCGGTTGCGCGGCAGGTCGGGATCGCCGGCGGTACCAAGCGAGAGCATAGTGCCTGGCTTATCATTATCAAGCTGCTGCATCCTGTTGGCCGAGTTGTGTGATACCAAATCGCCGGCTACATCATACCCCGTGTTATTGCCCCGCAGGTAATTAATGGCCTTGTATTTATCCTTAAACATCATGGCGTTCAGGTCTTCATCGTATTTTTTGGGGAGGCCAGCGCCTATTGTTTCCTGGCCTATCAGCTGTAGTTTGGCATCTTTTTTTATGGTGAGATTTAGGGCCACATCCTCGCTTACCACTTTATCGCGCAGCATTTTTACAGGCTGATGGTTTTCCATTACCTGCACCTGGTCAACCACCCCGTGAGGTATGGTGCCGGTAGCAATGTTGTATTTATCATCCAGTAAATTATCGCCGCCAATGTACAGGTTGGATATAGCCTTGCCGTTGTAACTTATTTTGCCATCCTTAGCTACATCAATGCCCGGCAGTTTTTTAATTACATCGCCAATAACCCTATCCTGCGGGCTGCTAAAATCCGACACCTTATAACTGGTAGTATCGCCGTTAAGCCGCAGGCGGGGCCGCTTATCTTTTACGGTAACGGTTTGCAGCTGGCGCACCGCCCCTGCCAGTTTAAAGTTGTACGGCACGATAAAATTACCAACCGGCATCATTGCCTTTTTAAAGCCAATGCAGCTTGCCTCTAACGTAAGTCCACTTTTATCCGCATCCGCCGGGATGTTAAGACTGTACAAGCCGTTGGCGTCACTGGTAGTATAAGCGATAATAAGGCTGGCGCTGTTTTTAAGGTTGATGCCGGCATAACTTAAAGGCTTGCCCAGGCTATCGGTAACTTTGCCTTTGATGCTCTGGCCAAGGCACACCATGCCCATGAGCATCCAAAACAGGAATGCCCCGGCACTTTTATATAGCCTGCTCATTTCTTTTCGTGCAATTCTAAAGGATTATTGATCACCGGGCCCGGGCCTATATTTATCCGCACCTGGTCGCCGCCGCCTGGCCCGCCTGGACGCATCCCCCCGCCCGCGCCGGCCATAGCCGATTGTGCAAAAGCGTTAGGGTCCTTACGCATAGCCGCCTCTAAATTTTTAAATTCCTTTTCGGTAGTTTTAACGGCGTCGGTTGGCAAGGCTATCACGTTCGGGTCGTCGTTGGCATCGTCCATACCAATCATTTTAACCGTCATGCCGCCGGGGGGCGGGGTTTCGGCAACTGGTTTGGCACTTTTGGTCACTTCATCCAGCCCATCAAACTTAAATACCACCTCTTTATTGGTGTCATAAGCTTCCACAATTAAGCCCGGCAAGCCGTTCAGTTTCCATGGCCCGGTATGAAAAGGCAAATCGGGGCAAAACCAGGCTGTATAATCGCGGCCCTTAAAGTGGCCCGTAGCCTTTTGGCAATGCAAGCCCGAAAAGCTGGCCGTATCGGCGCTTATCTTCCAGTCAATCAGCGGCATGGGCTCCTCTATCATGTACGGGGTTATCAGCCGCTCCTTACGCACCAGTTTATGTTGCAGCGGAAACTGGTAAAACTCGTTCCGGGTGGTAGGCGCACCGCCGGTTACTTTAATATTAATGCGTCCGCCATTGCCCTTTTGCTCAGCCATTTGGTCGGCAACCTGCTTTTTCATCAGGGCCTCCTGCAACTTGCGGTCGTAACTTTTATAAGCGCTGGAAGTTGCGCCCACAAACAGTACCATATTTTCGGTATACGGCTTATCGCGGTGCGCAGTATCCCGCAGGTGCGAAAACTTATAATGCACAATAGCCCTGGCGGTATCGGGCTTTTGCGCCTGTGCCCCACCAGCAAGGCCAAGCAGGCAGGCTAAAGAGAAAATCGTTTTTTTCATGATCGTTATAAGGTTATATCTGTTTTTTTTATAATTACAGATCAAATATAACTAACATAATAGTTAAACTACGAAACTTTCGTAGAATTAACAAATTTTAACAATCGGGCCATCGTTCATTGGTTCACTGGTTCACTGGTTCATTAGTTCATTGGTGGATAGTTGGATAGCTGATCGGCGCAGTATCCTTTACCCCTAAATTTTTCCCACCCCAAAAAAATCTTAATTCTTGACTCTTGATTCTTGATTCTTCTTCACCACCGTAACAGCTATCCCCTTTTCCTGTAGTATTTTCAGCATGATCAGGCTGATGCCGCTGTCGGTAATAATATGTTGCACCTGGTCTAAAGGGCAAATTTTCCCCAAGCCGCGTTTTCCAAATTTGGTACTGTCGGCCAGTACCACTACGGTTTGGGCGGCCTCTATCATTTTTTGGTTTAGGCGGGCTTCCATTAAATTGGTGGTGGTAAGGCCAATTTCGGGGTCGATGCCGTCGACACCTAAAAAAAGCATGCTGCATGCCATATCCTGCAGCATTACTTCGGAGTATGATCCCGTTACCGATGATGACGAACTGCGCAACTGTCCGCCTAATTGAATTACCTCTACATTGGCGTGTTGCGATAGCTCAATAGCCACATTAAGGGCCGATGTAATCACCGTCAAATGCTTGCCAGCATTAATTGACCGCGCCAGGGCCAGCATGGTAGTACCCGAGGCAATAATGATAGAATCGTTATGACCAATAAGCGTGGCGGCGGCTAAGCCTATCTGCTGCTTTTCGGTGGCATTTAGCTTCTCCTTTTCGGCAACGGGCCTGTCGTTGGTATAGGGGTTGCTTTTGGTAGCGCCGCCATGCGTACGGAATAATAGCTTTTTATCCTCCAAAAGTTTCAGGTCCTTTCGGATGGTTACTTCCGAAACATTTAATTGCTTACTCAGCTCCTGTACGTTTACAAAGCCGCCGTCTTCCAGTTGCCGGAGTATAATTTTATGCCTGTCGGTATTTTTATTCATAACAAACAAAAATAAGTAAAAAACCGGTATGAGATAAATTGAAACAAAAAATAAGTTTCGATTTGTTATTTTATATTTCGATATTGTATATTTGAATCATAATCGAAATACAACATAACAAAAATGAGTGTTTTCAGCAGAGATTCCATTTTGCAATCCATCAGCGGCCAGGATAAAGTTTGGGATATCATTATCATTGGCGGCGGCGCAACCGGCCTTGGCGCCGCAGTCGACGCGGCCTCAAGGGGACTATCAACCCTGCTACTGGAACAGGCCGACTTTGCCAAGGGCACATCCAGCCGCGCAACCAAACTGGTGCATGGCGGCGTGCGGTACCTGGCGCAAGGCGATATTGGCCTGGTGCGCGAAGCCCTGCACGAGCGGGGTTTACTGTTAAAGAACGCCCCGCACCTGGTCAAAAACGAGAGCTTCATTATCCCTAATTACAGCTGGTTTGATGGTGTGTTTTATACCATCGGCTTAACTATATATGATTTGCTGGCCGGAAAGCTCGGCTTTGGCAGGGCAAAACATATCTCCAAAAAAGAAACCATAAGCAGGCTACCGGGGATTGAAGATAAGGGACTGCACGGCGGTGTGGTATACCACGACGGCCAGTTTGATGATTCGCGGCTGGCCATAAACCTGGCGCAAACCGCTTTGGAGCAAGGCGCTACCGTGTTGAATTATTTTAAAGTTACCGGGCTGATAAAAGATGGCACCCACAAAATAGCAGGCGTTGATGCCATGGATACCGAAACCGGGCTTAGCTACAGCCTGAAAGCCAAAACCGTTATTAACGCCACCGGAGTTTTTGTTGATGACGTGCTTAAAATGGATGTGCCCGATAAAAAGCCTTTGGTAAGGCCAAGCCAGGGCGTGCACCTGGTGCTCGACAGGCGGTTTATGCCCGGCGAAGATGCCATCATGATCCCCAAAACCGAAGATGGCCGGGTGCTGTTTGTTGTGCCCTGGCATAACAAGCTTTTGGTAGGCACCACCGATACCCCTATTGACGAACATAGCCTGGAGCCCGTAGCCCTTGACGGCGAAATTGATTTTATTTTGCGCACCGCAGCCAAATACCTAAAAAATGCACCCACCCGTGCCGATGTGTTAAGCGTTTTCGCGGGCTTACGGCCATTGGCAGCCCCGCAGGACGATTCATCCAAAACAAAAGAGATTTCTCGCAGCCATAAGCTTATTGTTTCTAAATCAAACCTCATCACCATAACCGGTGGCAAGTGGACTACCTATCGTAAAATGGGCGAGGACACGATCAATAAAGCGATAGAGGTGGGTAAATTACCAAACAAAGCTTGCCACACCATGGATTTATCCATCCATGGCAGCAGGCCAAATCCCGATAGGAGCAATCATATGTATGTTTATGGCGATGATATTGAAAAGGTGTTAGCGTTAAGTGATGAGGATAGCGATTGGAAAAAACCGGTGCACCCGGATGATGCATATACCAAAGGCGAGGTGATCTGGTCGGTACGGCACGAGATGGCGCGCACGGTTGAAGATATACTGGCACGCCGCACCCGGGTATTATTTTTAAATGCTCGCCTGGCCATCGCCATGGCCCCAGAGGTTGCCCGGCTGATGGCCGCCGAATTAAATAAAGGTGCCCAATGGCAGAAAGAACAGACGGAAGCCTTCAATAAGGTAGCCGGAAATTATATATTAGCAGGAAGAATCAAAAGTTAAGAATCAAGAGTCAAGATAAAAAAAAAGCAGGCGGATAGGGATTGATTTAACAGGTTACCCTGAACGTCACCATAAACGAACAGCTTTTTCTCTTAATTCTTGACTCTCAAATAACCAACCAATTATAAACACTAAGTAATGGAAGAATACATTTTGGCCCTTGACCAGGGGACAACCAGCTCGAGGGCAATCATATTTGATCATGCGGGGCAAATTATAGCGCTCTCGCAAAAAGAATTCAAGCAATATTTCCCAAAACCGGGCTGGGTTGAGCACGATCCGAACGAGATCTGGTCGACCCAGGCAGGTGTTGCGGCCGAGGCAACCGTTAAGGCGGGGCTTAATGGTAAAAACATTAAAGCCATTGGCATTACCAACCAGCGCGAAACCACCATTGTATGGAACCGCGAAACCGGCGAAACCATTTACAACGCCATAGTTTGGCAGGACAGGCGCACCGCGGCCTATTGCGATAAATTGAAGCAGGATGGCCATAGCGATATGATCCGCTCCAAAACCGGCCTGGTAATAGACGCCTATTTTTCGGGTTCCAAAATAAAATGGATCCTGGATAATGTGGATGGCGCCCGCGCGCTGGCCAACGCGGGTAAACTGGCCTTTGGCACGGTTGATAGCTGGCTGGTATGGAAATTTACCCGCGGCCAGGTGCACGTTACCGATGTAACCAATGCCAGCCGTACCATGCTGTTCAACATCCGTACCCAGCAATGGGACGATGAGCTGCTGCAGCTGCTCGATATCCCCAAAAGCATGCTGCCCGAAGTAAAACAATCGAGCGAGGTTTACGGCGAAACTGCCACCACCATATTCGCCAGCAAAATACCTATCGCGGGCATAGCCGGCGATCAGCATGCCGCGTTGTTTGGGCAAATGTGTATTGATAAGGCCATGGTTAAAAACACCTACGGCACAGGCTGTTTTATGCTGATGAACATTGGCGATCAATTTATCGAATCGAAAAACAACCTGCTTACCACCATCGCCTGGAAAATTAACGGCCAGGTACAGTACGCCTTTGAGGGCAGCATATTTATTGGCGGTGCCGTAGTACAATGGCTGCGCGATGGCTTAGGCATCATCAAAACATCGGCCGATGTAGAGCAGTTGGCCACCAGTGTTAAAGATACCGGCGGCGTATTTTTTGTACCCGCCTTTGCCGGCCTGGGTGCTCCTTACTGGGATCCTGAAGCCAGGGGCACCATAGTTGGTCTTACACGCGGAACCACTGCCAGCCACCTGGCACGGGCGGCCCTGGCATCCATAGCCTATCAAACCATGGATGTGCTAAAAGCCATGGAGGCCGATGCCGGCATGCCCATTAAAGAGCTGCGGGTAGATGGCGGCGCAACAGCCAACGATTTGCTGATGCAGTACCAGGCTGATGTACTGAATTGCAAGGTGATAAGGCCAAACGTAGTAGAAACCACCGCTTTAGGCGCGGCCTACCTTGCCGGCCTGGCAGTTGGTTTTTGGAAAGATGTGGCCGAAATACAACAACTCTGGCAATCCGAAAAGGAATTTATCCCGGCCGGTAACCCGGAGGATATTAAAGCGGATATTGAAGGCTGGAAACGGGCCATTCATGCGGCTAAGAGCTGGGCCGGTAAAGGCTAAAAGCGAAAGGCAGAAAGCAGAAAGCCTGGAAGCAGATGGATTACGGCAGGCTGATGCGCCTGGAATAATTTATGATAACCTGTTACCAATTATTTAAACCTATAAATTTTATACCATGTCTCCATTTATTGCCGAACTGATTGGCACCATGTTACTCATACTTTTAGGCGATGGCGTAGTGGCCAACGTAGTATTAAAAGATACCAAGGGAAATAACAGCGGCTGGATAGTTATTACCACGGCCTGGGGCCTGGCCGTATTTGTGGGTGTGGTGGTGGCCGGGCCCTACAGCGGCGCTCACCTTAATCCCGCGGTTACCATAGCCTTAGCTATAGCGGGCAAATTTGCCTGGGCGCAGGTGCCGTTGTATATAGCCGCGCAGTTTTTAGGCGCTATGATAGGCTCGTTCCTGGTGTGGGTGATGTATTATGATCATTTTAAACGCACCAATGATCCGGCCTCCATACTGGCCGTGTTTTGCACCGGCCCGGCCGTACGCAATTACATCTCGAACATTACCAGCGAAGTTATTGGCGCCTTTGTACTGTTGTTCACCATATTTTACATTTCGGGCGCGCAAATTGTGCCTACAAATACGCCAATAGGCCTCGGCTCCGTTGGCGCCATACCGGTGGCATTGCTGGTATGGGTAATAGGCTTATCGCTGGGCGGTACCACCGGCTACGCCATTAACCCCTGCCGCGACCTTGGCCCCCGCATGATGCACATGATACTCCCCATCAAAAACAAAGGCACCAGCGACTGGCCCTACGCCTGGATCCCCGTTTTGGGCCCAATAGCAGGCGCAGCCATAGCCGCAGGCGTGTATTTATGGATAAGGTAAACCATTCAACAATGCACCAATGTACAATTCCAGGCTACCCAACCATCCACCAATGAACCATATTGGCAGTTTTTTTTAGCACCAAAGTGTACTGTTACCCGTACGTGTGGTAAGGTGTTCCACCGGAACGCCCGGAACGCAAATTAACGCCATGGAACACTTCATTACTGAATATCAACACGTTAGCACTTTTTCAGCCCAGGTATAAGCGGAACAGATATCCATCTGAAAATCAGATACTTAATCAATATATTTAACCATTGATTAAATTTAACATAATAACGCTGCATTGTTTGGAACACCCCATCAATGAACCAGCGGACGTTTAACCAACCATCCACCAATGAATCTTGAACTAATGAACGTTCACCTAATAAACTATTCTATTTTTGACTTTTGAATTTTAACTTTTGAATTAAAATAATGGCGTTCCCTGCGGGCCGTGCTGTACGTTCATACGCGCACAAGGCATTAAGCGCTGGGCCGGTATCCACTTCCATCACTAACGCGGACTTGCGGGATATCTAAAATCCGGCGGCCAGCAAGAAATTTTTTGTTAATTAAAATATCTCATGCTATCTGCAACCAAAAAATATTTAAATTAGAAAAACTGTAAATACCAACGATGGCACCAACATCGCGCTTATCCACATCAACAAACCATGGGGCAGTCACTTGTAAAAAACTACCTGCACATCGTGTTCAGCACCAAGAACCGGCAACCGCTTATAAATCCACCTTACGAAAACCAATTACATAGCTATTTAGGGGGCATCTGTAAAAGCCTTGAATGCCCGCCTATAAAAGTAGGTGGCTATACAGATCATGTGCATATTTTATGTATGCTGTCAAAAAAGGTAGCTTTGATGAAATTGATCGAGGACGTAAAGTCCAATTCATCCAAATGGATTAAAACGTTGGATCCTTCACTGCAAAACTTTTACTGGCAGGATGGCTACGGCGCTTTTTCGGTAAACCCGGCCGAGGTGGATAAGGTGATAGCCTACATTGCCAATCAGCACGAACACCACAGCCGCAAATCATACCAGGACGAATACCGGGCCTTCCTTAAAAAGTACCAGGTGGAGTATGATGAGCGCTATGTATGGGATTAATCTAACCGCATAACACAGCGCCTGGCCAGGTATATGTCACCCTTTCAGCACGGGGCGATGCCCGGTGCTGGTGTATTAGTCCCTTTCAGGGCCACCAATGTTAAAATCTGGTACAGACACTAACGAGACAGCCCTGAAAGGGTGACATCCATCTGCGATGGGCGTCGCCCATCGATTAAAAATGCATCAATAATAGCCCTGAAAGGGTGACATATCAGCTGCGGAACTGTGCGTACGAGTAACATATACTACATACCCAACGCTTTGCCAGGCATATGTCACCCTTTCAGGGCTGTCCCACGGGTATCGCTTCGCAGCACAGGGCGATGCCCGGTGCTGGTGTATTAATCCCTTTCAGGGCCACCAATGTTAAAATCTGGTACAGACACTAACGAGACAGCCCTGAAAGGGTGACATCCATCTGCGATGGGCATCGCCCATCGATGAAAAACACATCAACCAAACAGCCCTGAAAGGGCGAAACCCACCTGCAACTGGCATCACCAGCGATTAAAAAATCACCGACAGCTCAGCCCTGAAAGGGCGGCATCCATCTGCGATGGGCATCGCCCATCGATGAAAAACACATCAACCAAACAGCCCTGAAAGGGTGACATCCACCTGCGATGGGCATCGCCCATCGATTAAAAGCACATCATCCAAACAGCCCTGAAAGGGTGACATCCACCTGCGATGGGCATCGCCCATCGATTAAAAGCACATCATCCAAACAGCCCTGAAAGGGTGACATATCAGCCGCCTGAATGTGCGTACGGGTAATACTTATGCAACGCTTGGCCAGGTATATGTCACCCTTTCAGGGCTGTCCCACGGGTATCGCTTCACAGCACAGGGCGATGCCCTGTGCTGGTGTATTAGTCCCTTTCAGGGCCACCAATGTTAAAATCTGGTACAGACACGCTAACGAGATAGCCCTGAAAGGGCGACATACGCCTGCGATGGGCATCACCCATCGATTAAAAACTCACCGACAGCCCAGCCCTGAAAGGGCGACATACACCTGCGATGGGCATCACCCATCGATTAAAAACTCACCGACAGCCCAGCCCTGAAAGGGCGACATACGCCTGCGATGGGCATCGCCCATCGATTAAAAGCACATCAACCAAACAGCCCTGAAAGGGTGACATATCAGCCTGGGTAACAATATCAACAAACGCGAACGGTACAAATATTCGCCTGCCCGGTTGTATGTTACCGGCGAACATGTTTCGGGTTACTGCGACATTATAACGGGAAACGGGTTTATTGCACAAAATGCAGGTATATAGCAAACCATTTACCAATCTACAATTCCAGGTTATCCAACCATCCACCAGTGAACTAATGAACCAATGAACCTGCCTATTTTTGACTTTTGAATTTTTACTTTTGACTTAAAAAATGGCGTTCCCTGCGGGCCGTGCTGTACGTTCATACGCGCACATGGCATTAGGCGCGGGGCCGGTATCCACTTCCATCACTAACGCGAAATTGTGGGTAAGTTTGGACTTAAGGTTTTACAACAACACCGCGATTTGCATGCGGGCACACAGGCCTGGAGGCCTGCGGCAGCGAGAGAAGTTCTTGCGGTAGCGTGGGATTAGATTTTGTTGTATTGGCCACGCAGCCCCGGTTACCGCTCAGCATCCATTACCGGCAAACCAATACCGTACCGCCCTACTTTTTTACCGATACCTACCAGTACATCCTAAAGGGCGGCAACATCAGCAGTATCCCGCACAGTTCGGCATTAACGCACAATGGCAGCGAAAGCACGTATAGCCCTCTTCCGTTTGATTTTAAGTATTAGGGTTTGGAGAGCGTAAGCATTTAGTACTTCCTTTCGAAATTAAAATAATGGCGTTACCCCCGCTGGTAGAAGCGGCGGTCAGGCTTTACGTTACAAGTCCTCGCCTTGCCTTTGTCACCCGGCCCCGCGCGCGCTTTGGGCTTTTCACTGCAATCCTTAACGCGAAGCTGCGGGTAAATGAAAAACCGGGTGTGACTTAACATCCGGGATTGCATTTTCAATACTAAGCATGGCGTTTACCTATCATCGGGGCACACGCGACACGCGTGCGCCAGCCTTGGGTACCTCTATTTTAAGGCTTACACACAAGGTTGCGCTAAAGCGAAGGCTTCATTCCAACATCTATTTTAAAATTCCTTAACCCTTATCACTTCCATTTAGAAAATTGACGAAAAAAAATTCGTTTATTCTTGACGAATTAAAAATCGTTAACTATATTTGACGAATTAAAAATCGCTATCGTCAAAAAATGAAAGAAGATATATTTTTCAGGAATAATACAGGTAACAAATCTAAACAGTCCCTGATTGGTGGGTACGTTATCCGTATCAACGAATTTGAGTCTATTTTTAAAAATTTAACAGAAACAAGTTCTAATAATCACAAGCAAAATTACTTAATAATTGGCCAGCGAGGTGCAGGGAAAACATCTTTGATGCATCGAATTAATTATGCAATTGAGGATCATAAAAAATTAAGTAAATCGATTATTCCCATCATGTTTACTGAAGAACAATACTATCTCTCGGAACTGGTTAACTTGTGGGAGAATGTAGCCATTTACTTAGAGGATCACTATGCTTGGAGTAACCTCTCCAATGAAATGGAGCGCATCATTTTTCAGGAAAATGATTTTGAACGTAAAGCATATGAACTTTTATGCTCTAGATTGAAGGAGGCAGATAAAACACTTGTCTTATTTATTGAAAACATAAGTATGTTTTATAATAAGTTAACCACAGAGGAATTATCGAAGATTTCCGATATTTTAATTAAAGACAATTTTATTCGTTTAATCGGCACGTCAACCACTTTTGTCGATGGCTCCATAGACTTTACCAATACTGCCTTTAGTTATTTTAAGATAATTCAATTGGATGGTTTAAATAAAGAGGAATGTGAAAACCTTCTTTTAAAAATTGCTGATCAGTATGATAAAACTGATCAAATGAAAGTTATTATCGAAAATCATCCTGGCCGAATAGAAGCCTTGCGCAGGCTCACAGGCGGTATCCCGCGAACAATTTCTTATTTATTTCAAATTTTCCTCGATAACGAAAATGGAAAAGCTATTAAAGATTTATATCTATTAATTGACACATTAACATTGCTTTATAAATCTGAATTAGATCGATTATCGACCCAACAACAAAAAGTAATTGACATCATAGCGCGTAAATGGGATGCAATTGCAGTAAAAGACATAGTTAAAGGAACTCGATTAGAAAGTAAGAATATTTCTAAAATCTTAGCAGCATTAGAAAAAGATCAATTGATTGAAAAAGTTAATACTGATTCTAAAAATCATTTATACAGGATTCGTGAGCGATTTATGAATATCTGGTATTTAATGAGATTTGGTCGCAAACATGACAAAGAAAATGTCATCTGGCTTGTTCGTTTTTTCGATGCTTGGTGTGAAAAAAAGGAGCTTGATAAATTAGTCGCTGCTCATATTGATAACCTTAAAGATGGCCCGTATGATTTGAATGCTGCGATAGATATGGGCAATACATTCCTATCTTGTGTTAATGTTTCCGAAGCCCTCAAAGGCGAGTTGATGACCGTAACTGAATCAATTCTGCCTGAAAAAATGCTTAAAAGTGTAAAATGGTCTCGGTCTAATAAAACAGCAGATATAACTACCCTAGCCCAACTTATATCTGATAAAAAATATGATGAAGCAATCGACATGCTTGATAATATTGAAAATAAGGATGTTAAATATTACAAACTGGCATCTACTTTATTTTTGATGGTAGGCAATTTTGAAAGTAGTGCAGATGCGGCAAAAAATGCCTTGGGATTTGATAATACTGATGCGTATGCAGCATTGACACTTGGTATCATATATGAGGATTATTTAAAGGACATTGAAACTGCAATCAAATATTATGAACAAAGTGTATCTCAAAACCCTTACCATCCTTATGCTGCAAGTCGCCTCGGTGATATATTTTTCCTTGTTAAACATGATATTCCGTCAGCGATTAAATATCACCAAATGGCTGTTAAAAAATCTTTCCGGCCATCACTTTTATCGTTAGGAAAAATTTACATGCACCAAAATAATATGCAAGAGGCGGAAAAAACTTTACTGGAAGCCAAAAGGCATAGAATTAAAGACGTAAACATCGAGTTAGGTCAGCTATATGCGCGGCTAGGGCAAAACAAAAAAGCTAAAGATTTTTTTGAGATCGCTGTAAAAAACAATGAAGAAGATGCGCTACTATATTTTGGATATTTTTATCAGCACAAAAGTAAACCTGAATTTGATAAAGCAGAGTTTTATTACGGTGAAGCCATAAAAGCTGGAAGTTCACACGCATATGGTTTTTTAGGTAAACTCTATCACAGAAGTTTGAATAACAAGGAGAAAGCTTTTGAAACCTACTCTATTGGGATAAAACACGATGATGTTACAAGTGTCCATCAAATGGCTCATTTATATGCGGATAAAAGAGACTTAGAACAAGCAAATAGTTTTTTTTTAAAGGCGAACAAAATGGGTGACGAGACGGCTGTTTTGTGCATGGCGGCAAATATTTATGGTAAAGGTAAGAAGGAGTATAAACATATTGCTTTACAAGCCTTGGAGGAAAACCTTCCAAAAATCCGCAAAGAGTTTCCCGCGGAAATTTTCTATGCTAAAATACTATTGTGGAATGATGAAGTTGAAAAGTCAATCCAAATTATTAAAAACTCATTCGATCTTATCGTGGAAATTAAAAATGATGTTGAAAAATTTAATGATGATGATAAAGCTGGCAACCTGATATCAGAGCTAGTAAGTTATTTTTCGCTTTTACTTGCGAAACAGCAGTACAAATTGGCGTTTCAACTTTTCAATGATAAGGGTGCCGAACTGAAAATAATATTAAAACCCGTCTATTTTGTATTGATGGATTTAATGAAAAACGAATATCCATTGGAATATTTACGTGCAGGGGATGAATTTACGGATACCATACAGGAAATTAAATCAAATATTAATAAACTTCAAAAAAGGATATGATGCTTATATAAATAAAAAATAAAAGGAGGCTTTGATAAACCTCCTTTTCAGACCTGATATTTTGAGCTTGGGAAGGCGCAGGCCGGGGTTAAGCACCCCGGCGATATTCAAGTTTGTTTTAACCAAAGATATAAATTCTTTTTTACTCTGAGGTAATATCCGGTATTATCAGCGCCGACTTAGCAAAGCTGACTATTACTCCTGAAAAAAATCGGGTATTACAAAACTTATAAATAAAAGAGAATTAGCTATGGCAATTATTTCGAAACAAGACTTAAAAACATTTTCGGCCAACTTAAATTATGGCATCCGAAACTCCTATCTAACAAAAACCCTAAATTTTAGTGAGGCTCAAAACAGGGCAATAAAAACCATTTTTCTCTCTCACAGCCACAGCGATAAGGATGTGATCGAACCGGCGGTATTGCTGTTAAAATCGATTGGTGTCAACGTGTATATAGATTGGAAGGATAGTACTATGCCTGCGATAACTAATGCGGTCACTGCTGCCAAAATCAAAGAAAACATAAAAAGACATGATCGATTTATTTTACTTGCATCGCCAGATGCAATAAAGTCAAATTGGGTAAATTGGGAATTAGGTTATGGGGATGCTCAAAAATATATTAACAACATCGCAATTTTCCCAACAGAGGATTACAGTGGCGAATGGAAAGACGCAGAATACCTACGTATTTACCCAAACATTGAAAAAACGAGCGAGTACAATATTTATACAAGAAACTATATAGATAATTATTTCGTGATTAATCCTGATGGTAGTAAAACAAATTTGAAAACTTGGCTAACTCGATAAAATGAAAACGCAACACAAAACATTTTACCGGGATGTAATCAAGGAATTAGAAAGCGGATCGCTAGCGATTTTTGCAGGAGCTGGTCTTTCTGTAGATGCGGGCCATGTCAATTGGAAGCAACTGTTGAAAGATATCACTGAAGATCTCGGCTTAGATTATCACACTGAAAGAGATTTGATCGCTATCGCACAGTATAATACCAATAAAATCGGGAATCGCAGTATGATAAACCGTAAAATTATCGACGAGTTTAATCGCGACATTAAACACACGGAAAACCACAGTATAATTTCGCGACTGCCAATTTATAGTTATTGGACTACTAACTATGATAACCTAATTGAAAAATCGTTGGAAGCTGTAAAGCGAATTCCTGATGTAAAACACAGTATCACTCAGTTGGCATATCCTAAACCCCGAAGAGATGCTGTGGTTTACAAAATGCACGGTGATGCTACTCTACCAGAAGAAGCAGTGATTACTAAGGATGATTACGAACGGTATGCAATTGATAAAGCCCCCTTTTTAACCGCGTTAAACAGTGATCTTTTGTCCAAATTATTCGTGTTCATAGGTTTCAGTTTTACCGATCCTAATTTAGACTTCGTTTTAAGCCGGGTGCGTATACAAATGAAAAATGCTCAACGTCACCATTATCATTTTGTTAAACTCGTTTCTAAAGATGATTACGAAAATGACAAAAAAGCCGAGTATGAGTTTGACAAGAGAAAGCAGGAGCTGTTTGTAAAAGACTTAGTAAGATTTGGCTTACAGCCTGTTTACGTGGACACTTACGCTGAGATCACCGAAATTCTAAGAGAAATTGAGAATATTTTTAAACGTAAAACTGTTTTTATATCTGGCAGCGCAGAGATTTACAATGGTAAAGCAGTAGATGGGCAAGCATTTATACATAAATTAACGGCAGAACTGGTTGCAAACGATCTTCGGATTGTGAATGGTTTCGGTTGGGGTGTTGGCAGTGCTGTAATAAACGGTGCGCTTTCAAAAATTTATGATCGGCCGGAACGGTATTCACGAGAACAATTAATAGTACGGCCATTCCCTCAATTTCCAACAGGCGGTAAAACATTAGATGTTTTATGGGCTGATTATCGCAATGAAATGATCAGTTTTGCTGGAATTGCATTATTTATTTTCGGGAATAAAAAGGATCAAGATTCTGGTGAAATCATTGATGCAATGGGTGTATATAAGGAGTTTGAAATAGCGAAAGCTAAAAATCTGTTCTTAATCCCCATTACATCAACAGGTTGGATGTCAAAAAAAATTTACAAAGAATTAGAAGCAATAAATTTCGATCTTCCTGAGAATGATCCATTAACAGGACTTCTTAAAAAACTCAAGACCACTACTGAAGAAGATAAGCTTATAAAGCTAATTATTGAAATCATTGTTCAACTTAATTCTTAATTATCACAGCACTTATAGCGCCACCCTAGTGGCGCTTTTTTTTAAAATCAAAAAAACATGGGACGAAAAATATTTATATCATACAAATATGGCGACACTAATGTAAGAGCGTTGCCTAATATATTCATCACAAGGGCCAGGGACTATGTAACTAAATTGCAAACGTTAATTGATAGTGAAGACCATATTAACAAGGGCGAACTTGACGGACAGCCATTAACTCAATTTGAAGATGAGCGAATAGCATCAAGTTTGCGTGATAAAATTTATGATAGCAGCATAACCATTGTGTTAATTTCTAGAAATATGAAAGCAACTTATACAGAAGAAAAAGACCAATGGATGCCATGGGAAATTTCCTACTCGCTCAAAGAGCATTCACGTAATGGTAGAACGAGTTTATCAAATGCTGTGTTGGCTGTTGTGCTCCCTGATCAACTGGGAAACTATGATTTCTATATTACGCACAATCCTGCTTGTAATAGCCGTATATTAAAAACGGATGTATTGTTTTCTGTCTTAAGAAACAATATGTTTAACAATAAAAGTCCGAATACAAAAGATTGTAATGGCAATATTATATATTATGGTGAAGCTTCCTATATTCATTCTGTTACCTGGGACGATTTTATAAGTAACATCAATAAGTTCTTAGATATTGCCACTGGTATTAATGGCAACATTGAAAATTATCGCATTACCAAGTCAGTAAGCTAAAAGCCCCCACTGCCGCAGGCCTCCGCTGGCGCACGAGTGTCGCGTGTGCCCCGCTGATAGGTCTGCGACATTTTTCCATCGTTCACAGTTAGAACTGGGTTAACGAATAGGACACCCCTCCGCTGGCGCACGCGTGTCGCGTGTGCCCCGCTGATAGGTCTGCAACATTTTTCCATCGTTTATAGTTAAGAACTGGGTTAACGAATAGGACACACGCGACACGCGTGCGCCAGCAATCCGTATTACTCCAGCTACCGCAGGGTCCCCGCGTTCGCGTTAGGGATTGAAATGGGTACCGGCCCACGAGCGTAATGCCTGCAGGCGTATGAATGCAAAGCCCGGCCCCGTTTCTATCAACGGGGAAACGCCCATTTGAAGTAGCAAGTAGTTAGTATCAAATAGCAAGATATATGGGCAAAAGATATTTAGATAAAGGCCATATTTAAAATGGGTTAAAGTATGTCCACCATTTCGAGGAATATCTCGAAATGGTTTGCGCGTTAAAATATTATGTTGCTATTTTAATAATACCATCTCGTGGTATTCAACGAAATGGTTGTTGTTAACATATAGGGATCGATAAGCAATACAAAACGTGTGCACCGCTGATAGGTCTGCAACATTTGCCATCGTTTATAGTTAAGAACTGGGTTAACGGCCAGGACGCACGCGACACGCGTGCGCCAGCAATCCGAAAGAAATAATGGAATCGGTACTATCTCAAACCGATACCGATATTCCTGAATCGTTAAAAGATAAAGATGTAACCAAGGCATTTTATGGTATTGTAAGGGAGGCCTTAACCGATAAAATAGAAGAAAAAAAGCAAGCCCAAATTATAGCTGCAGAAGTAGCGCTTGAAGCCGATAAAATAATACAAACCCTGGTTAAGGTAGATTGGAGTACTCCTGGCAATATAAGTATTCAACGAAAAATGATCCACCTTATAGGCGATCATTTAATTGATGAGGTACGCGATAAATATCAAATAGTTTTAAGTTTCAATGAAATTGATAATATTGCTGAGCAAATTGTAGATGTAGCTAAAATCAGGTATAAATAATGCTTCATTCTATTCAATTCGGATCAAAAGAGATCATTTTTAATTTAAGTTATTCAGATAGGAAGTCATTAGGAATTACCATTACTCCCGAAATGGACGTATTGGTAAAAGCGCCTGTTGATACGGCGTTAGAAAAGATACTTGAAAAAGTAAAAAAGCGGGCTCCATGGATACTTAAGCAACAAAGCTTTTTCTTAACATTCTATCCTAAAACGCCTGAAAAAAAATTTGTCAGCGGCGAAACACATTTGTACCTGGGCCGGCAATACCGTTTAAAAATAACCGTTGGTTTAAAAAACGAGGTACGTCATAGAGGCAGTTACATCGAAATAATTACGAAACAAAAAACAAAAGCTAAAGAGTTATTAAACTTATGGTACAGGGATAAAGCAAAAGAAAAGTTTGCAACTATTGCTGAGCCGTTCATTCAAAAATTCAGGAAATATAATGTTGAACCCACAGCCATTTTTGTGCAGGAAATGCCAACGCGTTGGGGAAGTTGCACGCCAAAAGGAAAAATCATATTAAATCCCGAACTGATTAAGGCGCCTAAACATTGTATTGAATACGTAATAATTCACGAACTCTGCCATCTTGTACATCATGATCATACAGCAAAGTTTTTTCACCTTCAAACCAGGGAAATGCCTGATTGGGAAAAATGGAAAAATAAATTGGAAAGCCTGTTGGCATAAATTGCATTGGAAATCTAATGCGACAGGTTGCACCGCCCTTTAGCTCAAGGATTATTTGCCAGAAACAGCTTCATGAATTGTGCTGCTTTTGACATTTCCGTTTACCTATATTTGAGAAACAAATAACCACATGGCCATCAGATTGGGCGATTTTTTCCCTAAAAAACCGGTAAATGAACCGGCTTTACAGCTTGACGACCCCAGATGGGATACCTTAGAAGGCGGCTACAAAGGCACGCCATACAATGCTTCGGTAGCCTTAAAAAAGCTGGAGCAGGCAAACGACAAGCAAACCATTAACCATATTTACCAGGAGCTATGGAACGAGCTGCACCACCAGGGCGATGTTGGCCTGGCATCGTATTATGCCGTTCCGCATTTGGTGAGGATAGCCCGCGAAAAGCAATTTGTTGATTATAATGTACTGGGGCTTGTTTCGGTCATCGAAATACAACGGCATAAGGATAACCCGCCACTACCCAGGGCCCTATACCCTGCTTACAATGAAGCCATAACCAACTTAGCCCAGCTGGCCACCCAGGCCATAAGCCAACCCTGGGACTTAGGCCTGGCTTCGGTCGCGTTAGCAGCCATTGCGCTGGCCAAAGGCGAAATTAAGCTGGCAAACGCCATACAAAACCTGGATGACGAAGGTACGATAGATGAGTTTTTGGAATCGTATTAGGAGTTGTGTCCGCTCAGGGTCTATTTGAAAAAGTGCCCTGAGCACGCATAAAACCAATTCCAATACCTGCTCACCAGCGCTAAAAAACAATTGCTATTAAACTAATTGCGGGTACAGAGGGTTTACAACACCCGCCTGCGTACAACAACCCTGCGTGCCACCACCGGCACGGCGGGCCGCACTACCACAACCCGCCTGCCCGGCACAACTACAACCCGGCGAACAGGCCTGCGTACTACTACCCTTGTTTGCGCTTCGGCCTGCAATGCCACCCCAAAGCTGATGGCTATAAATAAAATGATCTTTTTCATGGTGCTTTTAATTTGTTGAGGTAAAGTTGCCACTAAAACATATGCCTGCAACCCCAATAAGGGTGAGGCTGAAAAACAAGGGGGCGAAA